>Ga0209503_10001615_pt1 | contig 11440 bp, 4 predicted proteins | sample SouAtlMetagenome_2_FD_187448 | JGI IMG/M metagenome (GOLD analysis project Ga0209503, IMG submission 187448) | Marine eukaryotic phytoplankton communities from Atlantic Ocean - South Atlantic ANT15 Metagenome (SPAdes) (version 2) | ecosystem: Environmental > Aquatic > Marine > Oceanic | place...
TCAAAGAATCAAAATCTGTTATCGGAGTATTCTTAATAACCCAATACCAATCTCGCTCCGGAGATACTTTGGACATATCGGGCCGCAGTCGCTCATCTCCGTTTACAACAACTGTCATAATGTTTAATACCCTTTCGCTGTCAAACCTATCGCTCTTCTCCCTCAGCTCAGGCTGGACAAATTCGTTATGCGTGACGCCAGGATAAAAATATACTTCTTCAGATCCCATATCTACAACGCTATTGTCGACCTTGAAGAAGAGCGAGAACAGGTTTGCGAATCCGTGTCCCCCAATGTTTTTCATAATCGAAGCAATCGATGTATAACTCTCAAATTTATCCTCCCACTGACGTATGAAACGAATAAATTTCCAAACGCCGAAACCTTTTTTGAATAAGGGTTTCATAAAAGGCCTCTCATGTAGATCTTGCTCTTGCTCCGTTCCGCAAATATATTCGAGAAAACCCTTTTGTCGGTTCAACGTATAGTGTATCAAGTACTCCTCGAGGATAAGCGATGCTACATTATTTTTACCACAGTCGTATTTCTGTTCTGAGTTTTTGTATCTGAGTCCGATGCCATACTTCCAAAATAATTTACCATCCAAGGATAGCACCACTTCCATGGCTCGCAAATTTCCAGAGAGCATTAATCGTTGTAACCAATTCTGACTTTTCCCATTTATTTTTACAACAACAGCTTCAGACAAGTCAAAGAGTTCTTCCGACCCACTGTAAGCAGCCAAGCCAGAGAAAAAACGCTCAGCATGTGGCGAAGCGGCCATCCGATGAAGGATGGTGCTTCCATCCGTGAACCGATGCGACTTTAAGCTCAACTCCATTCGTTCCTCAAGCCAGTGCAGCGCTTCGAAGCTCCCGTACTGCAGAGCCCGTTCCAGAACCAGATCAAAAATCGGCGATAAATCAATGCCAAAACTTTGAACGAGAAAATCAAGATGGCTGAAGCTACAGCCCTGTTCGATGGAATCTAAGAACCGATCTCGAACCTTATTTTTGTCTGCCGTTCCGATGTGTTCGTCATCGTCTTTCCAAATAAGGTACATTCCGTTGGATTTCGTTGCGCATTCGTAACTGAAATAATCGTTAACGTCTTTCAGTACATCCACTTCTACAACTTCACCCGAAATCCATCCTTTCACTGGTGGACGAAACGAAGCAGCTTTGTCAGGATCGAAAACTACTTTGTCTCCCACCTTGAAACGAAATTTAACGGGACGCTTTTGGATATAATCGTCATCGTCATGATACACTACCACAGGAAATGAACTTGCATTCAAGCCAGCCTTGGATGGATGGCACATGAGTTCGTAACACGGCATGTGATGTTGCGTTTTTTTAATTTTCCAAATTGGCCAAAGATGCGTGATTGTTGCCGGCAACCAACCCATATCTGAGTTACTGTCACAGACAACTTCGTCCCCAACTTTATATTGCGTGGTCAATAGATCATGATCTCTGAGGATGTTGCTTTCAGGTATTGACAGAGTCGACGGATCGCCGTTCAAATAATTTGAAAGAGGTTGTACTTGGCAAATACAAAAATCATAAACACTATCTCTTTCACCCTTCGACCGCAATATACCTCGGTAGGTATTTGGATCTTTTTCGTCCCTTACGCTGAGAGCTTCGTTAACTTTGTCATAAAACCATACCCGATCTCCAGGTAAGGATGTGACCCTGGCTGAAAGATTTTGTACCCCTGACTTATATTCCTGCGTTTCCGACCATTCGAGCGCCCGTTCCCGTCGTTCCTGTATCTCCGCCTTGCGGGCCGCCTTGACCTTTTTCGATGAGGTTTTCTTTTTCTTTCTCTGTTTCCCCATCTTAGATCCACTGTTCTTCGCAAGAGGTGCGATAGTGAATCACTCCATACGAACGAGATTATAGAGTTCAACTCTACATAGAGCCAACACCAAAACGGGAATGAAGGATATGATGTTGACGAACGTTTTTACAGTTTCCTAAAGTAGTTTTGGCTTCAGATGTTGAGGCTCCAACAATGGCATGTCAGAGGTCTAAGAGCATTAAGGTTATGGTTGATGTTTTGCCCAAGAATTGCGATCTTATTTACAAAAATTAGATTTGAAACAAAAATTTTGCCATCATGTTGCCAAGCTGCATTCCGAGCTCAGCATGGTTCCTTCCTGCTAGCAATAAATCCCTTTCTACTGCTTTGAGATCTACCAACAAGAATAGCCGGGGCGGTACAAGCTTGGTGCGGCGCCGAACAATCACCACAACACCTGTTCCAAGAGCGTCCACAATCCTCGATGTTGGGCGGCGGCGTTGGTTGGCAACAAAACATCGACGACGACATTTTCAGCAGCAGAGACAAGCCTTTCTCCATAATACCAATGCTATAAGAGGTAAAGAAGAACAACAGTTTGGAAGATTCAAAACAATGAACGATGAACAGAGGGAAAAGAAGAAAGACAACGAGGATGAAGATTCTTCCCACAACGCCATGAGAGATAGTTACCAGGAAACCTCTGGGAATCAGTATTCGGCACACTTGGGGTGCCAAGACCTACTGATTGGTTGTGCGAAACGTCTTGGATCCAACAGCAACAACAATGATGCATCATCTGTGTGGAAGATTGCCGATCTGGGTTCCGCAGACGGCTCCAACTCGATCCGTACCCTCGACGTCTTTCTCGATGCAGCGGCGGCAGCTGCAGCTGTTGTGCAAAACAATAGGAAGGAGCATGTTGCAAAGAAATTCAAAGACAACAGCAATAGTGTCGTATGTGACGACAACCAAAGGAGTAGTAATACTATTTCTAGTGTTCACGTTGTGTTTGAGGAGCATCCCTCGAGCGATCGTGCCAAGCTTATCGAGACCGTAGCCTCTTGGGCGGAGTCACGAAACAACAACACTATGGATTTCACCAAATTCAACAATTCAACGACGAAGAAAGCCGTTGTGACCCACGAGATTCTCATGAAATCCTTCTACGAGCCTCTCTTCGAGGCCAACTCCATCGACTTTTGTATGTCGTATATTTGTTTGCATTGGCTCGATTCGTCGTGCATGAGCAATGATGCGAATTCCTGGAAAGGTCTACACCTGGAGAATACTACTGCCAATGAGGAATCAACTTCACCAAAACATCATCACGGTTTGGACGAATTCCTTCAGGTCAACGAACAAACGGCTCCTCCGAAACTCAAGTCCATCTGGAAAGAACAACTCGCCGATCCCCATTTGGCACGGTTCTTGGAACTCCGGTCCATCGAGCTCAAACCCGGAGCCGAATTGCTCATCGTTATGGTCGCAAATCCACACGAATACTGGACCCCACTATCTCAAGAACAATCCTCTTCTCCGCTTTTGCGAGCCATGCAAGAGTGCGTTTCGGAGAACAGCCTCCGTAAGGAGGTTTTGGAAAAGACGGTGGTTCCCTATTATCTACGGGAACCCCAGGATGTTAGGGATGCCCTAGCCCTAGCCAAGGACCGAAACCTTGCATCAAACCATCCCATTCATGCACTGGAACTGGCAGAGCTCCGAAAATACGAGACCCTCACGGGAGGTGGGGATAGCAATGGTAGCAGTAGTAGTAGCATGCTGGACGGCGCGCGAGAACTCTTTTGGGCCATTCACGGGGGGACCATCCAACACATTGGTGGTGCCAACGATGACGAGATGCAAACGATCCAAAACCGTCTGATCCACACCTTTGACGAAACGTACAATTCCCAAACGGGGCTCGTCAAGGGAAATTTCATAGCGGCCGTGTTTCGAAAAGGAGACGCAGGGCAGCTGCAATAACAAAAGCTATATGTTCATAGGCTCCGTTATTGCGATTCTATAGTGGTTCTCCGCCAGCTGGAGTCGGCACTTTCCTTGCAGAATTCTTAGGAGAGCGAATCGACTGTTTGCGACGCTAGAGAGCGAAGCTTCGAAAGAAGGATGAAGTGCCACTGGCGGTCATACAGAATGGAATTACTAAAGCACGAAAAGCAAGGAAGGATTTATCTGGAATGATATCCACGAATGATTGGGTTTTAAAAACCAGTACATGGCGTCGCCTTGGCAATAGAACAAGGGCTTTGCTCGTGGTCAATATATTTCACAAGTAGTCCTTCGGCTTTTACTTTTCCTCTTTTGGGATAGAACGCTGAAAATAGAAAGGCAACTACAACGGCAAAACGCACACACACATGCAGGTAAATTGATGAACGTTGTTCTTGCGTGTAGTCCTTGCATTCCATGCAGTTTTGTTGCGACAGCTACCAGTGGGGGGCCCTAACAGTTCGGATAGACAACAGCTGGTTAGAACTTCGGGGCTCGTATCTGGCATATTACTTTCATCGCTTGGGGACGTGTTGATTCTTGAACAGCACGCGAATGGTTGATAATGAGTTCTGTCCCACATCGAACATCCATCGCTTGGGACGTGGGGCACACGTGACGTGAGGCACACATGAATGGTTGACACCAAATTCTTCATCAATACCGAATTCTAAGAGAGAAAATGAGAACCGAACGTATTATTGCGTCACCAACGACTATCCGACAATAGGTACCAAATAACCATAACTGTTTTTCCTGAGCGGTTGAAGAGGCTTAGTTTGTGGCTCAAACCCGAAAAAAATACACATGAATAGAAAGAACTTTGTCCCCGCTTCTGGGGTGTCCTTAATAGAGGTCTGGTTACTTCAAGAAAAAATTTCGAGCTTTAAGTAAAAGTGTTGGGGAAGCAAATACTTTTATGGACCCCGCGCGGGGAGAATGAGTTTTGAACTTTAGTTATTGTTTCTTCAACTTGAACTTGTATTTAAGGAATTACGAACCAAGATAGAAATACGACCCGCAAGCAAGAGCCAACGCGTACTTCACGTACAATTTGCTACGAGTGAAGTTTAAAACTCGTGAGGAATTCTCCTTAATTCCTCATCTCAACACATGACACTTTTTGCGATTTGGTCTCACGATAAGAAACAGCCACACGCCAAGCACGTAACAGTAACTACTATTTCATTAATACAACGACGTCGACGATTGTCAAAATGACCAACAAAAAGAATTCAACCATGGTAGAATGCAACCGACTGCCCTTGACTTCCTCGAAGCATTTATCCCAGGCGCAGGCGCCATCATCTCTGCAATCTATTCCCTTTGCACCAGTTGCGATTCCGTCATCGCTTTTTCAAACCGATACTAAAAATAATCTCGAAGGTTCGACAGCTATAGATCTTATCAACGAGGCACTCGCTACTTTGGAGGTTGACGAGATCGATTTGAAGGCATTTTCTACATCGATCAAGTCGCAATGAGTGACTTTCAACGAAGACAGGTACATTTTGTAAATATAGGTAAACCAATGCTAATGCCGATACGATTCACGCGAGAAACTCGATGATCGTCAGAAAGTCACACTTCTTCGCCAATTATAGACGAGAATCACCCCAATAAGAATACCGGAAAGAACTCCAGACACTACAACAGAATAGAATAAAATAAATAAGCATTTGCGAGTTCTAATATTATAATAAGAGTTCATTATACAAAGATGCATCACCTTCTGTAGGTGAAGCTGCAAGCACTGCCGACACTCCAGCGATGTAGCTCAACAGAATTCTAGTCCTACTTCTAGTACTGGATGTCGACAATGCTATGACTAGAAATACAGTTACGATCAACTTCATTTCTAGACACTACTGATTTGATACCAATGTCTTTTCTTTCCCGAGCAAAAACAACTACTAAACCCGAATCTTTTCAAATTGAAGTATGGCACGTGGTTATGTGCCTACAAAACGGTACATTGCGCTGAAGCTCTTGGAATTTCTTCAAGCTATACCTTTCGTGAAGTGCCTGTAGAGTATTGAAGAACGCACTATTATGGATAATACCATATAGTTCTGTGCTTGATAGCGCATGTTCTCCCGGGTGCTGTGCTTGATAGCGCATGTTCTCCATGGGAAAAGTAACCAATGGTAATGCCGTACTCTTTCGAGGTTCAACCACACGAAACGAGGAGGAAGAAACGAAGGATGCTGAGAGAGGAGATGGGGGGAGAGGATACTGGCTATTAGCACAGAACTATATCTGAGACGAGCAATAGCGTAGAAATTTGAGCTGGAAGAATTGTAAACCATGCGTATCCAAGAACATTGAGAAGAGAATACATTTTATTAATATTACATCCTTGGAGATCTGCTGATGTACTGCGCATATATAGGCTAGTATGTCTTTGCTATATGATAACAAGAATTTTATCTCCTCTTTTCGATCAGCAGTCGGGTATTGTCAGCCTTTACTTTCATTACTTTTTCTTTGTGCTTGTGCTTGCATTTATGTTTAGCTTCGCATTTGTATTAGCGTTTCCGTTTTTCTTTATGTTTCCGTTTGGCTTTGCGTTTGGCTTTTTGTTTGCGTTTGTCTTTTTCTTTCTCTTGTTCTCTTTGCACGGATCATATTCCCACTTACTGATCATGTCCATAAAGTGTTCCTTATTGGACACGTACACGTCATTCGCGTTCTCCAGGTGTGTTCGGAACCACTTGCCCGAGGCCTTCCCACTCTCGAGCAGGTGTTTCCGCACGTTTTCGAATTCTGGATCGCAAATATCAATGGCTTTGGATTTGTGGTCTAGAACATTGGATCTCGGGAGGTCGTTTGGGGTCACCTTTTGGTTGGCGCCTACAAAGGTCACCAGATCGTCCAGGACTTGTTGCTTTCGGGTCACGTTTTTGTCGTTGAACTGCTCCTGCATATACAAAAAGACCTTGTTGGGAGTGGAGATAACAGTCTTGTTGTTGTGGGCCAGCCAATGCATATCTTCCGAAGTGAGATGAAACTTTCCAAAAGACATGAGGTGCCGCTCAAAGCGTACCAGTTCGGAATACAAACCCTTCCAGGCAACAGTGGAATTCCCAATTAGTTTTGAAATGTGTGGAGTACTCGGATCTTTGTGCTGGGCACGATAGTTGTAAAAGCTTTCAAAAAAGCTTTTGGATGGTGAATAAATGTTTAATGGAGTGGCACTATATTCCATATTATCCCCAGGCACTGCTCCCAACTACAACAAGGCATTGTCCAAACTCCCCAAAAAATGTGATAGTCTTTGGAGTACAGAACCGTGACTTTCGAAGTTCAAAGTGCATATATATATTATGATCTATTCCATACCCGCCACCTAACTCCACGCTACCAAGATTGGATACCGGTACACAAGAGGGGACGTAAGAGTAAAATGTTTTTAAGCCTATGGTAGTACCGCGGACATTCGATTACACTGCCCTTACAGACGCGTGGGGTATATCGGAGATCTCGAGTGGATTTGGTCGATACCAAACCAGCTTTGGATGTCAATTTTTCTCCCTCCCCCCCATGCATACAATACTACTCACCCTTGCTCCACATACGGTGTGATGGATCTGAAGCAAAATCGAGCGGCCATTGCGAGGACCCTCCTAAAGTCTCGACGGACTTGTCAAAGCAGTTGCCCTCGATCAAACCAGTTGGCCACTTGATACCGTACTCCCCCACGACTTTAGTGTCATAATGTTTTATGCCAGTCTCGGGGTCAATTCGGAAGTTATTGGCTTCCCGAAGCACCCGAATCTCGTCCAGGAGCCTCATGACGTTCCAGGGCTTCCAGAGGCGGTATTCCTCGTTCTTGACTTTGTTGTATTCTCCCATCTCATGGACCATGTCGGTCTCTTTCATGACGTTCTTGAAGAGATGCATCAATGCCGTCGTTCCGCACTTTGGAAATCCTAAAATGTAAAAGTCCAGCATCTTGGGGTCGTCACCTCCTAGGGTTGGTGGCGGTGGTGGGGTATTCGAGAGCACTTGTGTTTGGGCATCCTCCTGGCCCTGCCTGGCATCTGCCTGTTTGGCATCTGCTTTGGCTTCGGCCTCGACCTGTTCGACACTCCCCTTTTGGGCATCTTTAGGAGAGGCATCGTTGGGAGGAGGAGGTTTCTTTTGCTGACGTTGCTCGTTGTTACCCTGGTCGTGGCCACGGCGTCTAATTTTGAGGCCCTGCCCAAAGTGCGACATGAGTTGACTCTGGTGCTGGATACTGGGAGTCGGAGAGCACTCCAGAGAGGGAGTCTGCTTATAGACGCTCCACACACCGATTGTGAGGAGCAGAATCAAAACGAATTGTAGCTGCGCGATGATCGATACGGATCTCTCCTTGTAACGGCGGGGACTCTCCATCAATGGATGCTGGGTGGACGTTAAATGGAGGGGGGCTGTATACGATTGGGAGCAGCGCTCCCAGCCACCCTCTTGTTGCCGTTCCGTCATGGTGTCGATGAATGGATGCTGAATAAATGTTTAATGGAGTGGCACTATATCCCATATTACCCCCAGGCACTGCTCCCAACTACAACAAGGCATTGTCCAAACTCCCCAAAAAATGTGATAGTCTTTGAAGTACAGAACCGTGACTTTCGAAGTCCAAAGTGCATATATATATTATGATCTATTCCATACCCGCCACCTAACTCCACGCTACCAAGATTGGATACCAGTACACAAGAGGGGACGTAAGAGTAAAAAGTTTTTAAGCCTATGGTAGTACCGCGGAAATTTGATTACACTGCCCTTTATAGCCCGATACTACGAACATTGAAAGGTCCTGAATTAATCGCCATATATTTGTTGTGAAATAAGACTCAATATTTATGGAATGTTAAAAGACCAACAGACTTCTCTCTCAAAAACTCGAAAATGACTTCCTCATCAACTGATTCGATGGACAACAAAACGGTCGAAAAATAATGAAACACTGCACGAAATTTGGACATCAGGGAATGTGGACATTAATACTCAATCATAAATTCAGAATAGACAAACATAAAATCGAGAGAAACAAAACAAGATGAGCCATTGCTGCCAATCTCCCTACACACAATTGACACCGCTATCATTGTCACCAATCCACCGAGTGGTCCCTGCTGCTCCGACAATTCCAACTTTCCCGATCGAGCTCATTCGAAACGAAAATACCATTCCTCCTCCAATCTCTACAAGCGAAAACAATAGTGATTTGGTACTTGCGATCGTTGAACAAGTGCTATCAATGATGATGACAGACGCGTGAAATATATCGGAGATCTCGAGTGAATTTGGTCGATACCAAACCAGCTTTGGATGTCAATTTTTCTCCCTCCCTCCCATGCATACAATACTACTCACCCTTGCTTCACATACGGTGTGATGAATCTGAAGCAAAATCGAGCGGCCATTGCGAGGACCCTTCTAATGCCTATCTACCACACTGTTGCGACAAAAACAATCGAAACCAGAAGACGTCAACGATATTTCGATTTGAAGTGCAACAAAAACAGCTGGAGCGAAAGATGGAGACAAACAAAGGACGGTTCGCTAGACCAGAAGCGTTTCTATGGTATATAAATGTCACTGGCTGTGGACTATAGTCAATGTACATTGTGAGAAGTAAAAGTCATAGCAAGCCACAAGCTGCCTATACCAGACGAAAACGTTAGAGAAGAGGTGCGAAAGTTGTCATTTTCTAGAACGCAAGGAGACGATTCCTCCCTCCCTACCTGCCACTCGTAGGAATAGTCACCTTGTTCGTTCTTCGTCGAAATTCATAGATTTTAAATTCATTTTTTAGAAATAAAATTAAACTTACCTCAAAGCATGTAAGAAGTAGTAAGTCAAGAATATTGTCGTAGAAAATTTACTAGCTTACCACACACAGGTGGTTCGCAAAAGAGCCTTTTCGTCTCCGAATGTGTACCCATCAACCTCACCAAAACTGGAACCACCTTTAGCAATGCTACTAGAATTAGTGACTTTGAAATTGATTAACCTTTTTGTTTCGATTCTTGGTTTATTGACTTCCAAAGACAGACACACATCGCCGAACACATTTTCTCATTCTTCACCAGATGTTCAAAACATGCGTGGCGATGACAAGAGGGAAAAACTGTTATTGATTCTAACGGATCGATTTTCGGAACAGATGCGACTCGTTCGAATAAATTCATCGGTATCCATTTTGGGAGAATTTTCATCCAAGTCAGTCACAGGGACTCGTGCCTACCGAGGCTGACTACCTACGTAACTGACATCGATGACGATTGCGAGAAACGAAATGCCGTTGTAGTAGAAGAATAGGGTGCTCAAGTCGTAGGATTTTGATTGGCACGCACAAAAATCCTTGGTTGAATTTTCAATCGTCACGACGACGAGAGCATTGCACAGAGATATAGCAATTGAAAGGAAAGAAAAGAGGTGTCACAGCATCCAACCTTGAAGTCTCTTTGCCTACAGAAAGAAGCAATTGTTGTATACCTTGTTACGAATAGGAAGGAAAATCTAGTCTGGCATTGCATAGTCACACGATTGACCGAAAATCCGAAGAGATCGACACCGCTATCGGACACGCTCCAGACGACGGAGCTCTCTCACCATATTACAAAGAATCAATACTTGGTGAAAATAAATATAATGGGATTACAAAACAGTAGAGCGACTGTGTTGCTCTTGGCAGCGATATGTTTCGCCTGTACCGTGAACAATCACTATTTCGAGGTATCTTCCTTCGTCGTGCCTTCGATTACGACTAAAATAATACAGCATGCGGCCGTCTCGGAGATGTCCAGAGTCAGCACGAGATTCCAAACGAACGCCAACGTTAAGCAAACTGCACGAATGACCAACCATCTGATTCTAAACATGGCAGATGAAAATTCGGAAGAGGACGACGATGACGACATGAGCTGGCTTCAGGGACCTCCGGAGGGAGTTCCCGAGATGGAAACCATAGAATGCGATGTTGCTATCATCGGTGGTGGACCGGCGGGATGTACTTGTGCGCTCTATACGAGTCGCGCTGATCTCAGTACCGTTATTTTGGATAAAAACGAAGCCGTAGGAGCCCTGGCGATAACCTCCCACATTGCCAACTATCCCGGGGTCGATCGATCCATGTCGGGGATGGAACTCCTGCAGCAAATGAAAAAGCAGGCGATTGAGTATGGGACACGTATCTGTGACCGGGCGCAGGTATTCATGATTGAGATAAAAGACGAAGAAGATGGCGATGCTACAAATGCCTACAACAAGATCGTCTACACACCCGATTATACCGTCAAGGCACGATGCCTGGTATTGGCTACTGGTGCAATGGGGCGATCCATGCCCTATCTACCGGGCGAAGAAAAATATCTCGGGCAGGGAGTGAGTTATTGCGCCACCTGTGATGGAGCTTTTTACCGTGGCAGCGAGGTTGCTGTGTATGGTAGCACGGGAGAAGCCATGGAAGAGGCCATGTTTCTGACAAAATTCGCTTCGACCGTCCACTGGATTACCCCTACGGACATTGTCGGACAGCTGGAAAGGATCAAAGATGGATCCTTCCAGAACAGCGAAATGAACAGTCTGTTTGACGAATCCCTCCTCGAGGATCTGTTGGACAAACCCAACG
>Ga0209503_10001620_pt1 | contig 11430 bp, 13 predicted proteins | sample SouAtlMetagenome_2_FD_187448 | JGI IMG/M metagenome (GOLD analysis project Ga0209503, IMG submission 187448) | Marine eukaryotic phytoplankton communities from Atlantic Ocean - South Atlantic ANT15 Metagenome (SPAdes) (version 2) | ecosystem: Environmental > Aquatic > Marine > Oceanic | place...
GTAAGCATTATATATTTAATGAGTATGCAGATTATTTATGTTATAGATAAATTTATTTGAAAGCTATGGATTTAACAAAAGGAACTTTAAAACAAAAGAAAGAACGCGCCAAGAAAATGATGTTGTGGTTTGGCATCGTATCTCTAATCATGTCTTTTGGAGGTCTTACCAGCGCTTTTATAGTGAGCAGCACCCGAGAAGATTGGGTTCGCAATTTTCAGTTACCGGAGTCATTTACACTCAGTACAATTATAATTGTACTGAGTAGTATCTTGCTTTTTGCTTCTAAAAAAATGCTGATTAAAGCGCAGTATTCAAGGAGCGTGGCTTTACTTATAGGTACTTTTGTTTTCGGTCTGGCTTTTATTTATACCCAATTTTCGGGATTTAATGAGCTCATAGCCATGGGGTATAATTTCACAGGCCCAACCAGTAACATTACCATGTCTTATATTTACATCATCGCTGTATTTCATATACTTCATGTTTTGGCAGGATTGATATGCCTGGCGGTTGTTATTGTTAGGCATTTAAAAAAGGCGTATACACCTAAAGACAAAACCGGATTTGATTTAGCGTCAACATTTTGGCATTTTATTGACCTTTTATGGCTGTATCTCTTTTTCTTTATATATTTCTTTAACAGAATAAATTAATTATTTTTGCAAAACTCAAAATAACTTATAAACTATGGATTCTACAGCAATAAGCACAGGAACAGAAGGGACCACTTGGGGCGGCGGCAACCAGCCACTCAAATCTAGTTATGGAAAAATGATGATGTGGTTCTTTATCGTTTCGGATGCTTTGACCTTTTCTGGGTTTTTAGCGGCCTATGGTTTTTCAAGGTTTAAATTTATTGACTATTGGCCTATAGCTGATGAGGTGTTTACGCACGTCCCTTTTTTACACGGTCAAGAGCTGCCCATGATTTATGTGGCTTTTATGACATTTGTCCTCATTATGTCTTCAGTAACTATGGTCTTGGCAGTGGATGCGGGCCATCAAATGAAGAAAAACAAAGTAATTTGGTACATGTTTTTTACCATTATTGGTGGCGCTATTTTTGTGGGCTCACAAGCATGGGAATGGGCTACCTTTATTCAAGGAGACTACGGGGCTGTTCAGACCAAAGGCGGTAATATTTTACAATTTGGGACCTACAAATCTATCGAAGGAGAAGCTATTTTTAAAAGAATACCGGTTGAAGAATTTGCGGTTGCAGCTTCCTCAGAACGAACCCAGCATGAAAGTAAAAGTGGTATTTGGTTTACAGCTGAGGGCAGCCTTCCAGCATACACAGTCAATGATGTTTATCTTGGCCTGGTAGCCAATCCCAATATACTGGTACGAACTCAAACGATTAATGCTGAAGGAGAAAAGACCGTTTTATCCAGAGATGAATCTTTACGTCAACTCAAAATGAATGGCAGACGCTATGTCAAGGGAGCCAATTTAGAAGTCAATGAGTATGGCACGCCATTGTTTGCAGATTTCTTCTTTTTCATAACAGGGTTTCATGGGTTTCACGTTTTATCGGGTGTTGTGATCAATATCATTATTTTCTTTAATGTGATCATTGGCACTTACGAGCGCAGAAAAAATTATGAAATGGTTGAAAAAGTAGGCCTGTATTGGCACTTTGTAGATTTAGTTTGGGTTTTCGTATTCACCTTCTTTTACCTTGTTTAAAATAAATATTAAATAAAAATGGCAGACCACGCACACAAATTAGAAATCTTTAGAGGATTGATTAAGTTCAAATCCAATACACAAAAAATATGGGGTGTACTTTTATTGCTTTCCATTATTACAGCGGTAGAAGTGGTTTTAGGAATTTACAAGCCTGAAATTTTAATGGGACCCTCAATGACTCCTTTTGAAGGCGGAGTTGGAGCAACCCTTTTAAACATTACTTTTTCAGCCTTTATCTACACCAAAAGCTTAAATCTTATTTTTATTGTATTGACTATTATAAAGGCCTATTACATTACTTGGGACTTTATGCACATGCGCGACGAAACAAAATCGCTAAGACGCTTTGTAGTTTGGACTGCGGTCTTTTTGATTTGTTATTTAATCTTTATTCTACTACAAGAAGGGGGTTATATAGAATCGGTTTATACCCAAGGACACGTCAAAAGAGATTTCTAAAAACACGGCATCTACTTTTTGGTTCAATATTTTATTTCTAACCAGATTTCACGCGCTTAATAAAAAAGTGTTAAAACAGATTATTCAGTTTATATCTTTATCAGTATTGATTAATTTAGCATTCTAAATCAATGGCCAATGTTTGACTTAAACCTTCAAAATGCTTTAAAAAAAGACCGCGATAGACTCGTAAGCAGTCAAGACTTAAAAGCTATAGTACAGCGTATTTTCGATCATAAAGAAGCCTCCAAAGCCCGAATTAAATCAAAACTAGACAACCAAAACAACTCTTATGTAAACAGCTTGACTTTTGATGATCTTGATATGGATAAGGTTTTCCACATTGATTCCATTGAAAAGTTGTGCATAAAGTATCGGCTTAGATTTTTGGACACCCATTTGTTTAAGGGAGACTACCCCAATGAATTATACAGCATTATTCCTGAACTAGAAGCCACCCATGAAACCAAATTAGAAAACTTTAAAATAATGGCACCCTCTAAACTTTTTAGATTAAAGACTAAAGAGGATCCCTTGCTGTTTGTCCCTATCGGCAATGGTTACTATTACCTAATCCATAAATGGGGGAATGATTTAAAAACTTATAGAAAATTATTGGTTTGGCCTTTTAAAAACATCAATACATTGATTTTCACTTCTATATTGTTAAGTTTAGCATCTACCGCCCTTGGCTCTGTGCTTTTCAACAAGCTATCGGACACACAATTATTTGTAATCTTTGTATTCAATATTAAAACGTTTGTTTTCATTACATTTTATTTATTGTTTATGATGCGAAAAAACTTTAACGAGTCCATTTGGGACAGTAAGTATAAAAATTAAGAATATATTATAACATAAAAGATTGGCTTTAAGCCTGTCTTTTATATTTTTGCGTTATGCATGTGTCCAAAATAAAAAAACCACTTGTGCTTTCCGTCTTGTTTTTTTTGCCGGTGCTCTTCCTATTATTCTTATACCCGTCTAAACACAATTACGAAACCCTAGATATTGTTCAGACAAACATCCCTGAGCTTTATAATTTTAAAACGCTTGATGGGGACAGCATTCAGTTGGAAGGTCATTTATCAGTTGTTGGATTTTTAGGCAACAACCCTATGGATGACGCTACCTTTGCCTTGAATTTAAAAGAGCTCATTTATGATAAATTCTTAGGATTTAAAAGATTTCAGGTTTTGGCATTGGTGCCATATTCTGCGAAGCAACAAGTTTTAGAGTTGAATAAAGAACTCAATGCATTTGCGCCATTGCAATATTGGAAATTTGCTTTTGGAACCGAACAAGCCATCAAAGAGGCTTATACCAATTTTAAAATAACGCGGCCGTTAAAACTTAATTTATCATCTAACCATGTGTTTGTTGTGGACAGAGAGCGCCATCAAAGGGGGCGGTTGGACGACCGCATAAAATCTGAAATTGACACCCATTCAGCTGTTTACGCGATGAATTCATACAATGTTTTGGAAATTTCAGATTTAAAAAACAAAATGAGTGACGACATTCGTATTTTATTTACAGAATACCGTCAAAAACGAAAGGGAAATTTTAGTTCAACCACGCGTAGAGCCAATGATTTAAAACAATGAAAAAAAGCAATTATTCATATATAGGCATCGCTTTTATTATATTGGTCTTTGGGATTATTTTTGTCCCGAAAATTGTGACACGTGTTCAAGCAGGGGACATCACTAGAACAGAAAGTCGCAGTGAAAATGTCATTTTACAAACGACAGATGCAACCCCACTTTCATACCTAATAATTAACGGAGAACGCAAAAAGGTAATGCCCTTTAGTTTTACAAATCAGAACGGTTTAACCATCACCAATAAAGACTTTGATGGACGTGTCTACCTAGTTGAATTTTTCTTTACTACTTGCCCTACCATTTGCCCTAAAATGAGCCAAAACCTGGTAGACATTCAAAACACATTTCCAAAGCGCTCGGATTTTGGGATCGCTTCCATAACGATCAACCCCAATTATGATACGGTTGAAGTGTTAAAAAACTATGCGGACCAATATGGTGTTACCCATCCAAATTGGCATTTTCTCACCGGCAAACAAGAAACGATTTATGACCTGGCCAACATTGGGTTCAACCTTTATGCTGCTCAAGTAGAGGGGGCTGCAGGGGGTTTTGAGCATTCCGGGAATTTCGCCCTCATTGACAAGGAGGGTTACATTCGCTCTAGAACGGATGCTTTTGGAAATCCAAAGATATATTACAAGGGTACGATCAGCCAAAGAGACCAAATAAGCGATGAAGGAGAACTGGAAGAAATTTCGGCGCTTAAGGAGGACATTTTAAAATTATTAGACCATGATTAATTCTTCAAATAAATACTTGGCATCTAAACTGAAACTGTGGACTAATATCATCTCCATTTTCATCCCTTTGGCCGTGGCGCTTTTATTTACAATCAAGTGGGATCAAGATCAATTAATTTTGATGCAAGAGATAATTTTACTTGAGAATTTACCCATTGCAAAACCACTTACTTTTTTGCCTCCAATTTATGCCTCCATAAATGGCCTTACCGCCGCCTTGTTAATTGCCGCTTTAATCGCCATTAAGAACAAAAGAATATCTCTTCACGAATCTATAATGAAAACAGCCATTAGCTGTTCTGTCGTATTTCTGTTGATGTATATTGCCTATCACATAACGAGTGATCCAACGCCCTATGGAGGCGCGGGACCCCTAAAATTCATTTACTACTTTATTTTAATCACCCACATTGTCCTCTCTATCGCGGTCATACCGTTGGTTTTATACAGCTATATAAGGGCCTATTTGGGAGATTATAAAGCCCATAAAAAAAATGTAAAATACGCCTATCCAATATGGCTGTATGTCGCCATCACAGGCGTTGTTGTATACCTTATGATTAGCCCTTATTATGTTTAAAATTTGAAACGCATAATTACATATATATTTTTGCTTTTTTTAGGCTTATTCACTCAGGCTCAATGTGCTATGTGTCGCGCTGTTTTAGAAAGTGAAGCAGGCCAAACTACTGCCAAAGGCGTCAACGACGGTATTGTCTATTTGATGTTGATTCCTTATATTCTTATGGGAGGGTTGGCGCTTGTTGCCTATCATTACGTTAATAAGGTTTCAAAAAAAAATTAAAATCCTTTAAAATTGAAGAATTCCTTGAAACTTATATTCAAAGCGATTAATATTTTTTGAAGGGTAAACAAGGTGATGTTTCGCTTTCCATTTTCAATATTTGTATAACTACCAAAGTCCATTTCACAGCATGCAGCAACCGACTTTTGTGACAGTTGCTTGTTTTTGCGAAGTCTTTTTATGCGTTGGCTTGTTTGTTTTAAAAGGTGTTGTTGAGATTTTTTGGAATTCATAAGCAGGATTTTATCAAATTAAAACTTGTATTGGGCCTTAAGTTTTGGGACGGAGACTTATGCTTATACTAAATATAGTTAAAAATAATTTTGATTCTATAAAATTCAATTAATATTTAATCGCATTTGAACATTTCTAATTTTTAATGCGAATAATTTTTACAGTTATGTAACAAAATTCAAGTTTTAACGTCCTAAGAATACAATTAAATTAAAGTACAAATGCTCAAAATTGAAAAGCTCCATAAATCTTATCCTATTGGTGATTCCAGCCTTCATGTTTTAAAAGGAATTGACTTATTTGTTGAAAAGGGCGAGATGGTAGCGATTATGGGTTCTTCAGGTTCTGGAAAATCTACCTTGCTCAACATCATCGGAATGCTGGATGAGGCCGATGAAGGCAACTATATATTAGACAACGTTCCCATTAAAAATCTCAGCGAAAAAAAAGCGGCTATCTATAGAAATAAGTTTTTGGGGTTTATATTTCAGTCCTTCAACCTTATCAACTATAAAAATGCCTTAGAAAATGTTGCATTGCCCTTATACTATCAAGGCTTAAAAAGAAAAAGACGACAAGAGAAAGCCAAATTTCATTTGGAAAAAGTAGGTCTATTAGATTGGGCCTCACATTTGCCAAGTGAGCTTTCTGGCGGACAAAAACAACGTGTTGCCATCGCCCGGGCCTTGGCATCAGACCCTAAACTTTTACTGGCAGATGAGCCAACAGGCGCTCTTGACAGTACAACTTCTTATGATATTATGGCTTTTTTACAACAGCTCAATGACGAAGGTAAAACTATTTTAATTGTAACCCATGAGCAAGATATTGCCAATATGTGTAAACGCATCGTTCGATTAAAGGACGGTCTGATCATGGAAGACAATTTTGTAAAACAATTAAGAGCGACTGTTGATGTTTGATATAGACTTTTGGCGGGAAGTATTTCAAAGTATTGATAAAAATCGCACCCGCAGTTTACTTTCTGGCTTTACGGTCGCCTTTGCGATTTTACTTTTTGCCGTTCTTTTTGGTTTGGCAAATGGCCTTAACAACACCTTTTCTGAAGCATTTGTTGATGATGCAGCCAATTCTATTTTTATTCGTTCAGGGCGCACCACCAAAGCACACAAGGGGCTTCAAGCAGGACGGCGTATTCAATTTAAAAATGAAGATTTTGACTATATAAAGTCTGATTTTGAGCCTAGTATAGAATTTATAACTTCAAGAATTTATCGCAATGTAGTGGCCAGTTATAAAAACGAAAAAAACAATTATTTATTAAGGGCTGTCCACCCCGACCATCAATACTTAGAAAAAACAAAGATTTCGAAAGGACGCTACCTCAACCAGCTTGACATGCAAAACAGCACCAAAGTGATTGTTATTGGAGATTTGGTGCGACAAGATTTATTTCTTAAAGAGAAGGATGCTGTAGGTAATTACATCAACTTAAGTGGCATTTCTTATAAAGTTGTAGGCGTTTTTAAAGACGACGGTGGCGATGACGAAGAGCGCATTATTTACATGCCACTCACAACGGCTCAAAACATTTATGGCAATAATGATTACGTGGATCAAATCAACCTAACCTACAATCCAGCATTAGACTTGAATCAAGCCATTGATTTTGGGCTGGACTTAGAAAAGCAACTTAAAGCGCGCTTTACAGTGGCAAAAAATGACCAGCGCGCCATACGAATTTCTAATATGGCCATGCAAAATAAAGGGATCAATCAAATGACTTCGGTTTTGGGTATTTTAATTTTGATCATCGGTTTTGGGACGCTAATTGCAGGCGTTGTTGGCATCAGTAACATTATGATTTTTATTGTTAAAGAGCGTACCAAAGAAATTGGAATCAGAAAGGCTTTAGGCGCTTCCCCCAAATCTATAATTTCCATCATTTTAGTTGAATCTGTTTTTATTACAACCTTAGCGGGTTATTTTGGATTGCTAATAGGGGTGGGTTTACTAGAGTGGGCAAGCCCCCACCTAAAAACCTATTTTATAACAGATCCAAGTGTCAGTCAAACTTTGGTTTTAATGGCCACTTTTACACTAATCACTGCCGGTGCGATTGCTGGCTATTTACCGGCAAAGAAAGCCTCCCTAATCAAACCCATTGTGGCCCTAAGAGACGAATGATAATATGAAATTTTTATTTGAAAGCGATACCTGGAAGGAAGTGTACGACAGTTTGACTAAAAACAAAGTTCGTACGGTCATCACAATGATTGGAGTTTGGTGGGGGATTTTATTGCTTATCGCTCTTTTGGGCGCCGCCCGAGGAATGGAAAATTCTTTCAATCGAATTTTTGGAGATTTTGCGACCAACAGTGTCTTTATTTGGGGTCAAAATACCAGCATTCCCTTTAAAGGGTTTCAAGAAGGAAAATTAGTTAGCCTTAAACTGTCCCATGTTCATAAAATAAAAGATAATATTGAAGGCGTAGAACTCGTAGTACCTAGGAGTCGCAGTCAAGCCTTGGTGGTCCGTAATTTTCTATCTGGGCGTTATGGCGTCAATGGAGATTACCCATTGCTGGATCAAATTCAAAAGAAAAAGATGCTGCGCGGTCGCTTTATCAATCAAAATGACATTAATAGCAAGCGTAAGTCGGCGGTCATTTCCGAGGATGTTTACAAACAACTTTTTGATAAAAACGAAAATCCCATTGGGCGGTACATTCAAGTCAACAGCATGAATTTCACAGTGATTGGGGTCTTCCAAAACGAGAATGTGGATATGGGCCCTTCTAGTGATATTCACATTCCTTTCACCACCTTTCAGCAGATTTACAACCGCGGCGATCGCATTGGTTGGATGGTTGTGACAGGCAAGCCCGAGTACAATATCAAACAGATTGAGGAAGACATTAAATTATTGTTGCGTAATTTGAATAAAATACACCCAAGAGATAAAAGGGCGCTAGGTAGTTTTAACCTAGGCAAAGAATTTGCAAAAATCACAGGTTTTCTAAAAGGAATGCAATTTTTAACATGGTTTGTAGGCATCGCAACCTTAATTGCCGGTGTTTTTGCCATTGGAAACATATTATTGATTACGGTTAAAGAGCGTACTAAAGAAATTGGGATTCGGCGCGCCTTAGGCGCCACGCCTTTTGAAATTAAACGTCAGATTGTGGTGGAAGCCGTATTTTTAACCTTACTTTCAGGTATTTTAGGCATCATTACAGGAGGTTGGATCCTTATTGTCATAGATAAAGTTTGGGGACAAGGCGACGACGCCACCCTAGTCAATGCGTCCGTTTCCATAGCTGTCGTATTTGTAGCCCTTGCCTTATTGGTATTATTAGGGTCATTAATTGGTTTGATTCCGGCTTTCAAGGCTACAAGACTCAAACCCATAGAAGCATTAAGAGAAGAATAATTAAATTAAAACAATGAATAAAACAGTCAAAATTATTTTAGGAATCGTCTTACTTATCCTTTTGGTATTTGTATTGAAATACTTTAAAGATTCAAACAAAAAAGACGTTATCGATTATAAAACAGCCCAAGCCTTTTACACCTCTTTGGATACAAAAATTGTAGCCACTGGAAAGTTAAATCCGGAGGAGGAAATTGAACTCAAACCTCAAATTTCAGGAATTGTCGACAAAATATTAGTCGAAGAAGGGGATTTGGTTCAAAAAGGAGATCTAATTGCCAAAATCCGAGTGGTTCCAAACGAACAGGCTTTGGTAAGCGCCCAAAGCCGCATCAAAACCTCAAAATTCAATTATGACAATGCCAAGACATTGTTTGAACGCAACAAAGCGCTCTATGAAAAAGGGGTGATATCGCGTCAAGATTTTGAAAACAACGAACTCAGCTTGAATCAAGCTCAAGAAAGTTATATGCAGGCCCAAAACGATTATCAAATTATCAAACGCGGCTCTATTTCTGGCGGTGGCTCTGCCAATACCAATATTGTCGCTCAAATTTCAGGAACCATTTTACAAATTCCTGTTAGAGAAGGAGACCAAGTGATTCAAAGCAATAACTTTAACGCAGGGACGACCATTGCGACCATTGCCGATATGCGTCAAATGATTTTTGAAGGAAAAGTGGACGAATCTGAAGTTGGTAAGCTGGAGGAAGGAAAAACGATTAAAGTTATTCTTGGCGCCATTAATGAAAAAGAATTTCCTGCCAAACTAACTTTTGTAGCGCCCAAAGGTATTGAAGAAAATGGCGCCGTTCAATTTGTGATTAAAGCCGATGTTGCCGTTGAATCTAGCAATAAAATTCGTGCGGGTTATAGTGCAAATGCTGAAATAGAAGTTGCCAGCAAGGACAGCGTAATGGTGGTCAAAGAAGCCCTGCTACAATTCAATAGAATTACCGAAAAACCTTTTGTAGAAATTTTAAACGACAATGGCGATTTTGTGATAAAAAATGTTGAAATTGGAATTTCAGACGGTATCAATGTTGAAATTACAGAAGGTTTAGAGCTTTCAGATAAAATCAAAATTTGGAACAAAGCTTCTGAAGAAAATAATGAAGACGAAGAAAATGACGACAACGATGCGTAATACAACACCAACCTATCCAACTAAAAGCCTGATGCTTTTGCTGTGTTTTATAAACCTGTTCAGCGTCAGCGCACAAGAACAATGGACGCTTGAAGCATGTGTCAATTATGCGCTTGAAAATAACATTAGTGTTCAGCAGTCAAAAAACAACTTACTTTCCAATGACCAAGACATTATTGCCGCAAAAGGTAATTTTTTACCCACGCTTGGGGTTGGCGCCTCTCAACGTCTTAACTTAGGAAATGTAGAGGTTTTTGATGGCCAGTTTTTAGACCGGACTTTCCATTCATCAAATATTGGCTTGAATGTTTCACAGACGGTTTTTAATGGATTTCGCAATACCAACATCTATAAACAGTCCCTTATCAACAAGGCGGCTAATGAGGAAGAATTTCAACGTATAAAAGACAATGTAGCACTTAATGTGGTCAACACTTACTTAAATGTGATGTTGAATAAAGAAAATTTAAGCATTGCAGACATTCAATATAAGTTTTCAATTGAGCAGCTCGAACGCGTTAAAGAATTGGTAGCTGCTGGCACCCAGCCCCGCGCCAATGTATTTGATGCAGAAGCGACGTTGGCCAGTGATCAACAACGCTTGACCGTTGCCGAAAACAACTATAATTTGGCGCTTTTGGCATTATCTCAGGGATTACAAGTCCCTTTTGAAGGATTTGCGGTTGAACAAATAACACTAGATACACCCTCAGAGTTGTTTTTGTACAATGACGTCAATTCCATATTGGCACATGCTCTAAAAAACAGAAGTGAAATTAAAGTGGCTGAGAAAAATATTGAGGCGGCTGAATTGGGTAAAGAAATTTCAAGAAGTGGATTTTACCCCAATCTCAGCATTAGTTACGGACTGAATACAGGGGCTAACTTTTCCAACCTCAGCAGTGACAATTCTTTTTTTCAGCAAATTAACGACAACCGAGGCCATAGTTTTGCCTTGAGTTTAAACATTCCTATTTTCTCTAGATTTCAAAACAAAACAGCCTTAGCTAAAGCAAAAATTCAGGTTGACAATAGAAACCTGGCATTAGAACAGGCCAAAGTCGACTTAGAGAGCAATATACAACGCGCTTTTACGGATGCTAAAGCCGCCTTAAAGACCTATGTGTCTTCCCAAAAATCAGTTGCCGCCCGTCAGCTGTCTTTTGATAATGCGCAAGAGCGCTACAACATCGGTGCGCTTAACACATTAGATTTAGAACAAAACAGAACCCAACTAGTGAATGCACAATCAACCTTAGTCCGTTCCAAATACGATTTTATTTTCAAGACCAAAGTCTTAGACTTTTATCTTGGAAAACCCTTAAATTTGTAAATGGCTTGTATTT
>Ga0209503_10001622_pt1 | contig 11421 bp, 8 predicted proteins | sample SouAtlMetagenome_2_FD_187448 | JGI IMG/M metagenome (GOLD analysis project Ga0209503, IMG submission 187448) | Marine eukaryotic phytoplankton communities from Atlantic Ocean - South Atlantic ANT15 Metagenome (SPAdes) (version 2) | ecosystem: Environmental > Aquatic > Marine > Oceanic | place...
TCCAGGCAACAGTGGCCAATTGGGGGTGGGAGTGGCCTTATGGTGCTCTCGCCAGCCCACAATTGAGAGTTGTTGCTCATGATGGTGACGCTTGTTGGCATGTGCATCCTAAGGGGACACGAGCTATGCAACTCCAACATTGTGGCTGATTTTGTCTCCCCAGTGGATGTTGGCCAAACCGAGCCCCAAGAAATAATGATATTATTTGTAGCTAAGTCAATCAAGGAACAAAGAACAACAACTTTCAGGCGGGAATCCTCCAAGCGGGAATCGTCCAAGCGCGCGTTGGCGTGAAAGATAGGAACGTTGGCAAGCATGTATGCGTCAAAAAGCAAGAAAAGAAAATTCAAAAAATCGACAAGCAAGATTTGATGAAAAACCCGCGCAAACGTTCCAATTTTGGCATTGCCTTCTAAGGAAACATTATTACTTCAGTCACATTGATTAAGTTTAGTGTAAATGGTTAAAACAATCATTCCGCAGAGCAACCAACCAAATATGACTCTACCATCCTCGTACAACGGCGCAAACTCAGGGTCTCCGGACGATAGCACCTTGGAAAAGGATGTGTTTGATGGCATCGAAGATATTTATGCCGACTTAGAAGCAAATCCACCGCAGGCTCCACCGTCGTCAAAGAACGATATCACAGAAGCGCAAAGGCTCAATTCATCCTACTCATCTTCATCGACGTCATCGTCAACATCGTCGGTGGGAATGAATAAAATTGCCAAAAGTGTAGAATCCGTCAAACATGAACCAGGGTTTCCGTATCTATGCGATACTCCTATGTTAAAAAACATGTGGAACATATTTAAGGTTCAAAATTACCACGAAATGGAAGAAAATGACGAAAAGAGCACCGAAATGGACTTGCCGCCAAACACCGAAGTTACTGACACCCATAAAAATCAGACCGAAAATGAAATCAAGACGAAGAACATCATGTCCGTGAAAAATGCTGTGTTGGATACAGTCGAAGGTAGGGATACCATTATCCGATACACCATTCATGACAATGAAGTCCAACGCAATATTGACGAGGAAAAGATCAGAAAAAAGAAATTGGAGAAGTACTTTCCATCGTTTTGGGAGGTCTTAGGGCAAAGAAAACTATTCGGCGTCTCCTATCGAATGCTCCTTCTGATCGGTTTAAGTTTGATTGCCCTGATACTTCTGATCATACTTGTTGCGACACCAAATAAATCTGATTCTATCATCGAAAGCAACACCAATTCCAACAATAGCACAGCAGATGCTAGCTTCAATGCATCTTTGGCCGAAGAGGAATCAGGTAATGATGAGAATATCACTTCTGAACTGCGTGCGCTTTGTGAAGAACAGGGTGTGACCGCAGAAGATGGAGTTATATTGACTGCAAATCAAACCTTCGAAAGAGGCGAATACTTTTGTTCGCCATCGAAAACCTACATTCTTGGCATGATGGACGATTTAGCCATTGTCGATGTTAGTGCTGACAAAGTCGTTTGGTCAGCGGGTGTTACAGATGGAGCCAGAACCATCTTACAAGATGATGGAAATATGATCATTGAGAGCGAAGAGGGAGATGTATTGTGGAATGCCGAAGTGGCACCGAGGGACACCGGCTTTACTAACCCACAACTGGTATTCTGGGAGAACAACGAAGGTGTGATTGCCTTACAGCAAACACCGACCGTCGGTGTGGGACAAAATCCTTTCAACTTTTGGATGGATGGTATTCCTAGGTCAGAGTACTGTGACGATTGCCAAGCAGCTGACAACCTGCAATTCCCGATTAGAGGCACATTTTATTATCCTACGTTTGAAAACGACGAGAGGAGTTGGCAAGATGGACCTGGAAATACGGCAAACTACTATCCCTCTCTTGGATTCTATTCATCTAGTGATCCGGCTGTTGTATCGGCGCATGTCGATGCTATGGAATACGGAAAAATCAATCTCGCAATTGCTTCTTGGTTCGGACCCGAAACAAACTACGATCGATCTAGAATTACTATGCTTTTGGAAGAATCTACCAAGCAAAACACAGATTTGAAATGGACAGTCACTTATGAAACAGAACGTAGAGGCCGTCAAAACGAGGAAGACATCCAATCTGACCTCGAATATCTGAAAAAATGGTTTGTATGGCAAGATTCGTGGGCGCGAGTCGACGGAAAACCAGTAATCTATGTCAACGGCGGCGGATGTGATGTGGCAGAACGTTGGATGACAGGTCATGGTAATGATTGGTATATTGTATTAAGAGCGTTTGATGGATACGAACGTTGCGAGTATCAACCAGATGCTTTTTATAACCGACGCGTTAATAGTGATAACGACGGAATCGATAGTCGAGAAGGATTGTACTATAATATTGCACCGGGCCAATGGAGAATGGGAAGACAGCGAGCAAATCTTGATAGGCTGAGTGCTGAGTTGTGGTGCGACCACGTCCAAGGCATGATGGATAGCAACGAGAAATGGCAACATATTGTCAGCTTTAACGATGCGTTCTTTGGTACATCCATCGAGCCATCACTTGAATGGAGCAGCGCTTCAATCTATGGTATCTACTTGGACTGTCTTCACGACCCAGAAATGTTCTGAATAAATAGAACAAAATTTAAAGTTGATCGATGTAAGAAAGCATCGTCGATTTGTTTAGGGTAAATTTATCAACCCAACTCAAGAAAATAAGGTGCGAATACATTTGCAAAACCTTAGAGGAATTGATATTCACATAATATGAAGAGAATTCTTTATTAGTGAAAGATTCTGATTTCATCAAGTTAAAATTATGTTAAAAGGTATTATTCCAGGTTTATTAATGTTTATGATGTATAATCTCTTAATAGCCATCGTTTTGGTCTGCCGACCGGCCTACATCTGAACGACGCGCGCGGACTGACAGACAACCGAAGACAATTCTTTCGCACGAACAAAACTCCACTTACCACATAAAACACAAAATTAATTTATTCTTTTTAAATACCTTCTTCCGATCTGTCATTGCTCTATCGCTTTGCAGGGGTTGTCATAATGCCATGTGTTGGATGATTAGAAAGCAATATAAACATGTTTGGACGCTTGGGATCCAAAAAAGGCTATCATTTCTTTGAAGATCAAGATGGATTTGAGGTTATTGCATGGCAGGATTTAGAAGATGGCAAAAAACTATCGTCTGCAGACAAGGCGCAAGTATTCAGGAGTTCTCGAAAGAAAAAAGTGTTCGTAACGATTTTCTCAATCATCACGTTGGCATTGTTCAGCTTTGCTGTATATGCCGTTGTCAAAAGATATCACTTGACAGGGAATGTAGACTCAAGCAATGATGCAGAAGAAATATATTCCTCTGACATCAATGCTTGGAATGAAGATAAAAGTGATGATGTTTTATTTGCTGCCGACTCTAACGATAGCTATAGCACGCAACCTCCGAATATCTTTAGACGACAGACATTGGATCCTACAGAGATTAGCTCAGAAACAATAACTATAGAGAAAAATACCGAAAACAACGAGAAGGATGGGAGTGACAGCAATGACGTCGGCATTGTCAGTAAAAGTGCGAGTGGCAGTGAAGACTTCGACCATGATGGTGACTTTTCTCAAACTGACGATTTAGATCCAAGTAATACTCTCAATTCCGAAAAGGACGAGTATTCGACGGGGAAAGTTGATCCAGTCTCCAACCAACAAGATTCTTTGTCTTGGGATGAAAAATTAGGTACAAATGCAACCGACGAAGAGGAAGAAATCGTTGTGTTGTATTCAAATGAATATATGGAAGCTGGACAGTTTCGGTATTCTCATAATGGTCGTTTCAAAGTGGGTTTGACGCAAGAGGATGGTGACTTTGTTATGATGAAAGTAGATCAATCAGTGGAGACTCTAATTTGGTCTGCCAGTACAGATTTCGGTTCGAATTGGTATTCCTCTTCCAAACCTCGATGCTTCATGCAGAGTGATGGAAATTTAGTTTTGCGTGACTCCCAAACAAAAAAGTCAATTTGGATGACAGGAACTCACGGGAACCCGCATGCTCGGCTTTATTTGGACAACTCTGGCCGGCTAAGTGTCAGGTCAAGCGACGAATCGAGGACTATTATATGGATGAACGGTATACCAAGGGCTCAATACACAATTTCTCAATCCAAGGACATGGCATTTCCAATACGAGGTGCTTTTTACTATCCGTGAGTTTCTTAAGCGTTGATATATCCACAACGTTACGTCAAAATCGCTCACTGTTTTTCCTTTTCAATTTTTTTCCTAGTTGGTATCCATCGACATGGTATGTCAATGGCCATCGAGCACACTACAATACTTCCCTTGGAATGTACAGCTCGAGTGATCCAACAGTGGCAAATGCACATATCGAAGCTATGGATTATGGCCAGATCCAGCTCTCGATTGCTTCTTGGTGGGGTCCAGGTACTAACTTGGATAGATCAAGATTGACAATGCTCATGGACAAGACGGTAAATCAAAACTCTTCTCTCAAGTGGACTATTTATCACGAAGATGAACGAAATCATGATCCGACAACTGACGAGCTTCGCGAGGACTTGAAATATTTGAAGAAGTGGTTTGCTTGGCACGAAGCGTGGGCCCACATCGATGGCAAGCCTATAATTTTCGTGTATAATGAAGGGGGATGCAATGTTGCAAATCGATGGGTTCAAGCTAGTCGTGGGGAGTGGTATGTGGTTTTGAAACTATTCCCTGGCTTTGAGGATTGTCAGTACCAGCCAGAGTCATGGCATCAGTACGGTGTCGGAAACGGTTTGGTCCACAACAGGGGACACTCTTTTGTTCTCTCACCAGGGTTTTGGAAGGCTGATACCGACACACCATCTCTAGAACGTTTGAATCAAACACAATTTTGTCGAAATACGAAGAGGATGGTCGAGACTGGCGAACCATGGCAATTAGTAGTGAGTTTCAACGAAGCTGGTGAGGGTACCTTGATCGAACCTTCTCCAGATTGGGAGAGTGATAGTGGATACGGAATATATCTGGATTGCCTACATGAAATCTCATAACACGAATTTAAGAAAAGTACTAAGCTGTTTTCGCTACGAATTCAAACATATCTTACAATCTGCTAGTGAAACCAATTCAGTTCGAAAAATAATTTTTAAGTATTGACACATCTTTATTTCAAAATCGATGAGGTTGACGTAACCACCTTCGTTCCGTTCTTCGTTACGCTGTTCTATAAGTAGCTAGATCGCAAGCGCTGGTATTGAGGGTAGTCAGCTGTTCCCTGCTTCTCACGATGATATGGATTACTGCGTTCTTGTATCATCATTAATTGCCCTCCAGCTGCATCAGCCATCAAGTGGGCCTCAAGAGTGCGCAACAAGCTCTTTTTCGTAGGGCCCTTCTTTCCATTTTTATCCGTACCAGTGTTACTGCATCCGGTGCACAAGAGCTGTGTCCATTCTTCCATGAAGGAAGCAATAGAGTTTTCTACGCTTCCACAGGTGGACGTCTTCGATGATGAAACAGATGCGCAGAAATCTTCGCAGCTGCACAGAGTTTCGATATCCTCAGCTGTATCGTCCCCGTTATCGCTGTCGTCATGCTGTGCGCCAATTTCTTCCAACAAGCCGTCGATGAACGTACAGACTTCTTTCATGGACGGTCGATGACTTGATTGGCCTGTCCACCCTGTACTAAGAAGCTGCTGAATTGGATGGGGCCACTCTTTGTAAATGGTCGGTCGTATACCCTCTTCACAAACCATAACTTTGTGCAGTTCGGCGTTATACATTTCGAAGGGTCTTTGAAGAGTGATCATTGAGTGAAAAACAATCGCCCATGAATAAGTGTCGGCTTTGACATTGTAGTGTTTCCCCAAGTACACTTCTGGTGACATGTAGCGACGAGTACCAACTCCAGACATGTGGAAGACCTTGTCTTCGGGTGGAGCCGCTTCCGGAATTTCTCGGCAAAGTCCAAAATCAAAAAGTTGAACAATTGGCTTTGAACGCCCCGAAATAGTTCTGTTTATGAGGCCAATGTTGTCTGGCTTTAGATCCCTATAGACAATATCCCTTCCATGCAAATACTCCAAGGCAGAAGCAATTTGATGAGCGATTTCAAGTTTCTCACGAAAGTCTACCAAACGGTTCGAATACATCATGCGTTGCTGTTTCATTCCTCCATAATGTTTCCAATCTTGGATCTGTTGCGACAAAGTGGAATTCAACCTATCCAATATTAGGAAAAACCCATCGTGTTTGCCATTGCTATATGCACTAGAACCTCCTACCGCACAGCCTCGTAATTTAATAATGTTAGGGTGCTTGAATTTCGATAGATACATAGCCTCCATCACCAGGTCTCCCGCGGCATGTATGAATTTCTTGCGATCTACCATCAAGTCTCGTCTTATATGCTTTATGATATATTTTTGCGGCTGTGGATGTTGTTGGTTGCACAAGCTTTGCTCAGATCCACTTGAATCATTCCCCGCTGCACATTTTTCTTGAAGAGCCTCTCGGGCTTTTCGTTGCTTAGCGTCTACGAAGCTTTTGTCAAGTAAAAACAACTTCTGAATGGTATAAACTTCCGAGAAGGCCCCCTTTCCTACCATGTTCCATGAAGTCTGGATTTCGTGACGATGAAAGAGGGCTGGGTTGTTGGTCTCTTCTTCGTTTTCATCTTGTTGGAACAGCCTGCAATCATCTGTTAATCGCAAAACCTGCGATTCAATTAATGCTTCATTGGAAGGATGCGATAGAAGATCTTCGCTGGCAGGATGGTGGAACCAAGCTTGCTGTTTGACAGTCTTTTGAGCAATCGCATGAACGAGATTTGAGGGATCGAAGACACGGTGTTGAGGCTGTCTATGCTGAGACTCTTGATCAGTCTGCTGACGATCCTCCCGAACGTTCACAGTAGATCCCTCGTCGGAACCCATGGATTCATTGGGCTTCATCTTTGCAAGACTATAAATAAATACTTGGTTCAAGATGTTGCTCTCGGCTTCTAGTAGGAGGTCACTCGCGTGACTTCGGACTGCTCAGGTGCCAGGTGCAACAACGTGAAGTCGCTAATGAAACGTCCACCCTTTTTCTTCGCAGCGAATGGAGGGAGAAGGGGGAGTCGCTGAAACAATTGATGTAACGTCCGTTGGGATTGTTTTTAGCACGAAACATAGGAGTAACCGCGGTTTCGAGCCGATCGTGCCTTCGGTTGCGCGCTCGGGCAGTTCTATTAGTCACATAAATCAAACGTTCTTCTTGCGGTTTTAGTATATCTCGTCATCTTCAAGATCAGACGCTCATCAAAAGTTAGCTGGGTTTAAAATTATAGTATTTCTTACTACCAGTATTAATAAATTGCGTAATGTTCAACACACAGAAAGAGCTGTTGGATAGAAATCTCACTTAGCTGAAATAGCTTAAATCCACAGCCGCCGGTGTCTATCAGGCCTATACAATGTAAAACTGCTTGGAATGGTGATGATTTGTGTATATAATAACCTTAGTCTATAGTTGGTGTAGTAATTGACCTTAATCTTATGGTGAACTTTTATTGCGACACGATAGGTCTAAAGCCGTAATCTAAAAATTACCAAGGAAAAAGACTCATCTTGAGTTCAAGGCCACATATTATCACCATAATTCATAAATATTAGAAACTCTTTTCTGGTGCATGATGCCACTTACCGAAACTTCCGTCATTCATTTGATTTTGTTCCTCCTCCATAAGCTGTTCCATGGCTTTCTTCCACTCCTGATTGATTGCTCCCGCATCTTCTTCATTAATCTCGTACACCATACTCTGCGAATTTCTTTTGACCATTTCAGCAACCAAATCTTCTGGTGTTTTGCCTTGTGTTTCTGGTAGAACAAGAAGCGTAAAAATGAAGGTCAATGCCAAGATGACGGCAAACGGGAAGAACGAGTATGGTCCCAAGTATGCATTCATATAAGGAAAGACCATACCCACAATAAAGTTACAGCCCCAATTAAGCTGACTGCACAAACTCATTGCTACCGTTACATATTTGCCATCGAACATTTCAGCTACAATCAACCATGGAATAGGCCCCAGGCCAATTTCAAAAAAGAAAACGTAAATGTTGACGGCTAGAAGCGCGATGATATTGTTCAAGATGCCCAATAAAGAGAGAACAATTAGTACACAGGCGATTAACATGCCTCCTGAAGACCATAAAATCAATGATCTTCGACCTGTTGAGTCCATGACTAAAAGGGCAACATATGTCGCAATAACACTGTTGTTTTGGAATGTAGATTGATGTTGTTTGTTAGACATCCACGATAGAATGTGGTAGAAAACAAGTACCAAAAAAGCAACTTACTTCACTGCAGCAATAATGGTCGTCCCAACCAATGGATTATCTATCACCCCTTCTAAAATGGATGTAGAATAGAAGAAGACAGCATTGATACCAGACAATTGCTGAGCCATCTGCAAAATCAAGCAAGAAACCAACAACTTGCGACGTTTGTCATGTGACCATATCTCTTTTAGCAAATTTGACCCGCCACCCTTCTCCTGGCGTTGGGCTGATTCGCCAATGATAAAATGGCCAACTTCTCGCTCTACTTCTTGTTCGTTACGCAGACCTCGAAGTCTCTTGATGATGTAACGAGCTCGCAAAGAATTAGGGTCCCTATTCAAAAGCCATCTCGGACTTTCTAGCAAAAACGGAGATAAAAAGAGCTGGGCTGCAGAAATCATAATTGTGAAGGAAAACATGACTCTCCATCCCTTGGGCGTAGCAAATGGGAATGCAACTAAATCTGCGAAAAGGATACCAATAACCATGGCAAATTGCGTAAGAGTCCCTAAGGTACCACGCAGACTCGGAGGAGCCACTTCGCCAAGATAAATCGGAACGAGTACTGTTGTATAACCAGAGGCAAATCCAATTATAAACCGAGCCAAAATGATTGTCAACATATCTTGGGCCACTGTATTTGTTTCAAATTTTTGGACGCATTGATACAAGGAAGCAGTCGCATCGATTAGTTCAATATTCATGTTCGGGGAGAGACTTTTAAGGATTATGAAAAGTGACATCAAACTTCACCACTTACCTGTCTGAATTAGTCCACCTATTAAGAACATCCAGATTCCAATTAGCATAGCACCGCGTCGACCACGTTTGTCTGCTAATTTTCCTCCTGTTGCGGAACCAAACGGTCCACCAATGGCAAAGGCTGCCACGGCTAATGCCCATGAAGTAATGCTGTGTCCAGGGAAAACCATCTTTTCTGGAGCATTCATCACTGATGTGTTGTGCCCTACCGAAAACATCGAAGCGGATACTATAATCACCGTAAAAATGAGCGGTGCCGTGACCACCTTGGCGTCCTCCATTTCTTCCAGAATGAGCATACTAGAACTCGCGTGTCGGATGGATTTGTCCATTTCCGAAAGACCTCTAGCCGAAGCAACATCCAAGTCGGCTGCCTAGGAGGCAAATATATTGGCAATATCTCGTTCCTTCTTCTGCAAACCAGGGATTGCAACAAACGGAACCTGCGTGTACATCTCCTGCCGACCCATTTCAGAAGGTGTCATGGTTGCCAGCTGGCCATCCATCGAAGCGCTATAGCTTCTAGGTAATGATTTCGTCAGCTCGTCTCCCATATTAAAACGGAAGTTTCCCATGGAAGAAGAGCCTCCTAATTTGCCGATAGTATGACTTCGTACACTTCGAGCAAAATCGGAGGAATCTTTCATTAACTTTGACAAATTTGCTTTTCCGGTCGTCGGTACAGTGTACTTTTCCCCGTAGGTATTGCAAGTGAGCGATGGATTTGAAACCTTAGAAAACTGTGGCGTTTTTTACAAAAACTGATCAAAAAATTGTCTTACCTCTGTTCTGTTCGACCAAGGGTCGTTCAACAGTTTTGATTTTTCGTTCCTCTCCATTTTGTTGCTAGATGTTACGCTAAGAAAATCTTTCCACTCTGTTGTGCTTGTATTTGTCTAGAAGTGGTTGACATGGGCCTCTGTGGGGATAGATATTATTTTTGAGACAGGTGCAGCTCTCGAGATTCCGATTATGTCGCACAACCAACTTGGGTCCAAGCACGATCGGCGTTATCTTCGTATTCTCTTTTCCGGGCATCACCGAATTATTCAATCAATCGAAAGATAAATCTTTTGAGAAAAACGGCGGACAGACGTTCGAAAAGCCAAGAAGCCTTCATCTTAGAATCTCTTCCTGCCGATTTTTATTTTGTGGTCGTTCTCATTACCGAATCATAGTTCGACGATGTTACTTTGTTCGTTGATCCTACAGTTGTCCACATTGTTCGCATCCATCTGGTTATCGACAGCATTTCTGGCATCAGACATACTTCGATGCTCTTATCATGAAGGGATACAACGATGTCAAGCAACGCGAAAACCGTTTGCTCTCGATGATCTAAACGATGATCGGCTTGTTGATATACGTGGAGTTTTGGATCGGATGCAAAAGTTGATGGAAGGTGATTCAAAATCTATCTCGATGCAAGATTTCCAAAAGATTATACAGAAGGTGGTCTCATGTGGTGAATCTTCTATCCCTGGTGCCGGGAAAGGTTTATTCGCAAAGAAGAACATAAAAAAGGGGACATTGATTGGCTTTTATCCGGTGCACGGTTTAGGGGTAGAATTTGAGGACGGTTCCTCTGTTTGCTGCGGTATGACATCGGAAGATCAAAGTTATTTTGACGAAAGTGAAGATTTAAATTCCAATTATATTCAGTACCTACTTGGATCACGACAGATTGGATCGGCCGATTTCGGCGAAGACACACAACTATTCGTCGATGTGAATCCAAGCCGAGTGGAGCCGTCTGGGTGTTGGAATGGCCACCTCGTCAACGATGGAGCAACACTTTCCGAAAACAGCGAACAAGGGATGCTAGACTATTACACTTCTTCTCAAAGGTGTAAAAATTGTGTACACATACCTTTTGGCCCATCTCCATTGCTTGCGGTCGTGACAACACGAAAAGTGAAAAAGGGAGAAGAACTCTTTACGACGTATGGGTGTCTCTACTGGCTTGAAACGATACTAAAACCTGGTGAGGAATGTGCCGATGCTACCGATGCCGTCCAACTGAAAGCCAGAGAAACTGCACAAGATATACTAATGGCCATGAAATCTGCCCAGACAATGTACTCAAACCAGCAAATTGATATACAGGAGAGTTTCGCAAAGCTGTGAGGCAATGAATCTCTGGATTGTTTGACACTAAGTTACTCGACTAGAAAATAAAGTTTAGACAACTCAAAACTGTTCTTTTCACAAAGTGAATCGTTAAGTTACAAGTCATTAAAACATCCCCTAGCCAAAAGCTAAATTGCCCACAACCATCTAGCTTAATGCCGAGCTTTTCCCCTGTTGTAAGATATCATTTCATTTTTTAGTCTTCCTGTTTGGCTGGGCTT
>Ga0209503_10001623_pt1 | contig 11419 bp, 8 predicted proteins | sample SouAtlMetagenome_2_FD_187448 | JGI IMG/M metagenome (GOLD analysis project Ga0209503, IMG submission 187448) | Marine eukaryotic phytoplankton communities from Atlantic Ocean - South Atlantic ANT15 Metagenome (SPAdes) (version 2) | ecosystem: Environmental > Aquatic > Marine > Oceanic | place...
AGTTAGCCAGTTAGAAGCTCCCATTGCTACCTCTCTATCAGGTTTGAATTCGTTATAATTTTCTATGACGTGAACATCTTGTATACCAAAGCAATCGCAGGAACGTAGTACAGCACTTGCATTTAACGGTTGATAGATATTTTCTAATACTACGGTAAGGTATGTTGTGCGTTTTTGAATAAGCTCTTCAAAGAGTGCTTTTCGCTCATCTGTTATGCATTTTAAAAAGTGGTCAATCAGCGCTTCCATTACTGCAAAATGATATCTTCAAAACTATATCCACGAATAAAATCTGCTGTTTTCATTCGTTTTTTTCCCGATAGTTGCAATTCGTGAATATGAACAAATCCATCGTTAGCAGCAACTTTCAACTCTTTGTTGTTGCTTATAACTACCTTTCCAATTTCCAAATTATGGTTGGCGTTTTCATAAGTTGATTTAAACAGTTTTAAGGTTTTATCTTTATTTACACTAGTCCAAGCTGTAGGGTATGGCGATAATCCTCTAATTTTATTGTGAATATCAATAGCACTTTCGGACCATAATATTTTGCAATCTGCTTTAAATATTTTAGGTGCGTGTGAGGCTGTTTCATCAATTTGCGGCACATTTGGTGCTTGATTATTTTCTATAGCGTTAATGGTCTTACATACCAATTCACTACCAATATACATTAGTTTGTCATGAATAATACCAGCTGTATCATCTTCAGCAATATTTATCTTTTCTTGAAAAATTATATTACCAGTATCAATATTTTTTTCGATAAAAAATGTACTAACACCCGTTTCTTTTTCACCATTGATAACAGCCCAATTAATAGGGGCTGCACCTCTATAATTTGGCAATAATGAAGCGTGTAAATTAAAGGTGCCTTTAGATGGCATAGCCCATATAACTTCGGGTAACATTCTAAATGCTACAACAACAAATAAATCGGCCTTAAGGCTTTCTAAATCTGTAATAAATGAGTTGTCTTTAAGTTTCTCAGGTTGAAAAATCTTTAAACTTTGTTCTAAGGCATATGTTTTTACTGACGAATGTTTAATTTTTTGACCTCTACCTGCAGGTCTGTCTGGAGCTGTTACTATACCGACTACATTAAAATTGTTTTCTACTAAACTCTTGAGTGATTCAGTAGCAAAATCGGGTGTGCCCATAAAAACTATTCTCAGTTGTGAACTCATAGGTGACGAAATTACACTTTTTAGTAAATCCAATATAGCTTTTGTTCGTCATTCATAGCTATTTGTCCATTATCGCTAAGAAATTGCAGTACGGTAACCATTTTATCTTCTCTGTATTCAACAATTGCCATAATGATGTCATCTACATGCATTGGATTTTGACTAATTAGGTTTTGAATGGCTAACATGATAACCTCAAACTCTTGGTCATTAATATTTAACTTATTCCTTTCAAGACAGACATCACATTTGCCACATCTTTTGTTGTCTTCCTCGCCAAAATAGTTTTGTAAAACATGACTTCTACATTGGTATTGATTACTAGCATATTGTATGACTGAGGCTGCTTTAGCTTCTTCATTTGCTTTTCTAGTTTCTAATGTTTCTTTAGAAAGACTAATGTATTTAGAATCTACTCTTGTTTTTAGCATTAATAGTTTAGGGTTACTATTCTGAGGGATGTAATCTAAAATGTCCATTTGCTTTAGGTTAGTCAGAAAATCTTTAACTTCTTGAGTAGAAAGTTGAGCTCTTTTAGCGATAATATTTTCTTGAATTTTTGTGAAGTTATCAAATAGAGAGCCGTATGAACGTAATAGTATTTTGAGTAAAATATCGTATTGTTTATTGGCAATTTGGAATTGATACAATTCGGTATGGGTAACTTTGATAAACAAGCGAGAGGGTTGATGAATGGCTTCGCTTAACTTGATATAATCTTCTTTTTCTAACAACTTAAGAGCATTGTAAGTTTGAAGTTGATTTAAATTATAACGTTCACAGAATTCGTTGATATGAAACGGAAATTCTTGATGTTTGCCATCGCCAATGGATATCCCTAGAAAGTTAGCAATTTGTTGATATACGTTTCTTACAATTTCTATCTCAGGATAGTGGTCATTTATTTGTTTTTTTAGGTTGTGAATGTCTAAATCGTTGTATAACAATATGGAATATGCAAGTTTTCTATCTCTTCCTGCTCTACCAGCTTCTTGAAAATAGGCTTCTAAGGAGAAGGGTAGGTGGTTGTGGATAACTAATCGTACGTCATTTTTATCAATACCCATACCAAAGGCATTAGTAGCTACCATAACTCTCACATGGTTTAGTTGCCATTGTTTTTGCTTTGAAGCCCTTTCCAAAACATCTAGACCTGCATGATAATAGTGTGATGTAATTCCATATTCTGAAAGTAACAAATGAATTCGTTTGGTTTCTTTTCGAGTCCTACAATAAATTATAGATGTCCCTTTTACTCTATTTAGGATTTGAATTAGTTTGCTGTCTTTGTCATCTTGCTTGAGGACAACATAGGATAACTCATCTCTATAAAAACTTGTGCTGATAACATTTTCATTATCAAATTTTAATTTCTCTTTTATGTCTTTTACTACTAACGGAGTAGCAGTTGCAGTAAGGGCTATAATTGGGGCAGTTGTAATTTCTCGTATTTCGGCAATCTTCAAATAAGATGGTCTAAAGTTATAACCCCATTCTGAAATACAGTGTGCTTCGTCTATCGCTAATAAGTTAATATTCATCTTTTTAAGACGTTGTTGCACCATATCACTTTCTAGTCTTTCTGGTGATAAATACAAAAACTTATAGTTGCCGTAGATACAATTATCTAAGGCAATGTCTAATTCTGAAAAACTCATTCCTGAAGTAATTGCTAATGCACGTATGTTTTTAGCTTTTAGAGCTGTTACTTGGTCGTTCATTAGAGCAATTAGGGGAGAAATAACTATGCAAATACCTTCCATCATAAGTGCAGGAACTTGAAAGCAAATAGACTTTCCTCCACCTGTAGGTAGAAGTGTTAGGGTATCTTTTGCGTCAAGAATTGAATGTATTGCATCTTCTTGTTTGCTTCGAAAAGAATCGTATCCCCAATATTGTTTTAAAATTTCTTGTGGGCTCAACATCTTTACGAAGATATGAATTAGATTTTATTGATGATAAACCTTATTCGTTCTTTAACACTTGACTGTGGTAGTTCTACTAGATTGTAGTTAGCTTCAATATAAACTTGTTTTAAGGCTTCGAAAATTTGAATAGAATCTTTAAAACTCTCTAATCTTTCAACATCTACTGTATAGATGTCTTCCCAAGGTGTAGTGATAAAAACAGTAGAGTGATAGCGATGATTTTCGCAATCTATTTTGAAGTGAGTAGGTATTTCGTGTTTATTGGTTTTAAGATAAGCTAGATTATCAAGCATACTTCTGTCATAGAAATTCACACCAGATTTAGCATTTAGAAAATCTCTTTTTCTTTTTTTAAAAACGGTTTCTTCAAAATCAACATTTTTAAATGCTGTTTTGATATTCATTTCTTGAATAATTTCTCTAGATACTTCATCAAAACAAGTATATCCTTGCTCTTTCAAAGCATCGATAATACTTGTCTTTCCACTGCTAGGTCCTCCCGTGATAATTATTCTTTTTATCATACAAATGTACTTATCAAGGCAATGCTAGAACCTAAGATAATGGCAATAGCTTTTCGACTATTAAAATGGTGTCCTTCGCTACTTTCAAATAAAATAGTTGTAGAAATGTGTAAGAACATTCCTATAACAATAGCCATTATCTCTCGATAATAATTAGAAATATCACTGATGTATTCACTAAAAAATGTGCCAAGTGGAGTTGTAATAGCGAATAGACTAATTAAAAGGATAATTTTAGCCTTAGATATTTTACTTTCTATAAGCATATGAGTAAGCACAATTCCAATAGGTATTTTGTGCAAGGCTATGGCTGATAATAAAGAAGAATGCATATGAGAATGATGATGAGGGTTGCCTAATGGCATACCTTCAATGAAGGAATGTACTCCGAGTCCTATAAGCATACTCATCGGAACACTTCCGTGAATGTGCCCATGACCGTGCTCAACACCCTTTGAAAATTGTTCTAAAATGATTTGTAAAAAAAATCCAATAAGGATAAATAATCCAATGGTATGGTTATGTTCTCCTGCAAAAGTTTCGGGAATTAAATGGAGTACAGTAATAGAAAACAAATAAGCACCACTGAATGAAATTAGTAGTTTGGTGTTATTTTGTGATATGTTTTTTATGTAGAACGCAATGAGTGAACCTACAAAAACAGACGATAATAATATAATGTAATCAATAATTGTCATTTTTGAGCTATTATTATAAGGCGTGGAGAATGAATAGCGTTAAAATCATTTAGTGAATAATCACCCCACAAATTTATAATTTTCAAACCGGATTTTTCAAACAAATCCATAAAATCAGATAATGTTAATGCTTGAACTTTTTCTTGGAAGTGAAATTGTTGTTTATCAGTAAAGTAAATATCTTTTAGTAAAAAGCCATTTTCATAACTTCTTTTAATGGTGAATTGGATATTATCGACGGTTTTTGATTCGCTTTTCACTAAGTCTCTAACCACTTTTTTGGCATTCATAAAGTCTAAAACAACTTTTCCACCTTTTTTAATATTGTCAGCCATAGCTTGAATTGCCTTGAAGTTATCCGATGACTCATCAAAATAGCCGAAGCTAGTAAAGATATTTAGCAGAAAATCAAACTCCTCTTTTTTGTAAGTAGAGCGCATATCATAAACCTTAAAAGAAAGCTTGTCATTAGAAAATTGACTAGCGTAATTAATACTTTCTTTAGATAAATCTATACCCTCAATGTCATAACCTTTTTTGTTTATAAATATGGCGTGACGACCTTTTCCACAGGCTACATCTAAGAATTTATGATTTTTATCAGGTTTTAAATAGTCCAATAGATTGTTCAAGAAAAATTCTGCCTCATTAGAATTTCTATTCTTATAAAGAAGATGGTAATATGGGGTATTGAACCAAGTATCGAACCAATTTTTCATTCTTCAAATATAAATTTATTACTGTATTATTTGATTAAATTTGCCCTATGAATAGTTTAGTAGAGAATTTTAATATGATTGCTAAAACGCAATTAGGCTTAGAAGAAATCTTAGCTGATGAGCTTTCTAAATTAGGTGCTCAAGATGTTCAGGTTTTGAATAGAGCTGTTAGTTTTGTGGGAGATGTTGGCTTTATGTACAAAGCAAATCTAAACCTAAGAACTGCCATTCGAATTCTAAAACCTATTTACAAGTTCACTGCTCGTAGAGATGTTGATTTATATGAAGAAGCCAAAAAGCTAGATTGGTCAAAATACATTAGTGTCGATAATACTATTGCTGTAAATGCAGCTGTTCATTCTGATTTTTTTAATCATAGTCATTATGTGGCTTTGAAAGTAAAAGACGCCATTGTTGACTATTTCAGGAATTTAACCAAGGGTAGAAGACCAGATGTTGACACTAAAAATCCAGATGTAAGAATTAATATTCACGTTTCTAACGATAAGTGTACAATTTCTTTGGATAGTTCAGGAGATTCATTACATAAAAGGGGATACAGACATGCTACTAATGAGGCTCCAATTAGCGAAGTTTTAGCTGCGGGTTTAATCTTGTTAAGCGATTGGGATAGGCAAAGTGATTTTCTCGATCCGATGTGTGGTTCTGGCACAATTCTTATTGAGGCTGCTATGATTGCTTGTAATATTCCTCCCTCATTACATAGGAAGAAATTTGGTTTTATGAATTGGCTTGACTTTGATGCCGATTTATGGACAAAGATTAAAGAAGTATCTATGAATAAAGTGAGTGACTTTGAGGGAAAAATAATAGGTTGTGATAGAGCTTTTGCATCTGTTAGGAAAGCTCAAGACAACGTTAAAGATGCTATGCTTGATGATATCATTGAAATAAAAAGAGCAAACTTTATCAAAAAGCCCGAACCTATGCCAAATGGTGGAACGATTTTGTTTAATCCTCCTTATGGTGAGCGTTTGACTGCTGACACATTTGAATTATACTCACAAATAGGAGATACTTTTAAAAAGAACTATGCAGGTTGTTCGGCTTGGTTAATAACCTCCGATATGGAGGCTGTTAATCATATACACCTTAAGCATACTAGAAGAATTAAAATATTCAATGGTAAATTAGAATGTAGATTCTTAAAATATCAGATTTATGAAGGTTCAAAAAAAATAAGCAAAAAAAAAGCGACTGATTAAGTCGCTTTTTTTAATTCTGTTTTATCCTTAGAAACCAATTAATTCTTTAGCTTTCTTGATGGATATTTGCTCATTGTTGTAGAAGGCAATAATGTAAGAGCCTTCATAACCTTGCTTAACCACTTTATTTAATTTAAGCATAGCACCTTGAATACTGGTGTAAGTTCCGATAGTGTATTGGTGAATACCTTCTGAAATTTCGATTTTCTCAACACCTTCCAAATCATTCAATTTACTTAGTTCAACAATATCATTCATGCTGTATATACCCAATTGTACTTTGAAGATAACATCTCCATAAACAGTAGCTTTTTCTTCTGTGTAAGCTAAATCCATATAGTCTTTAGCTTCGACAATCTGACCTTCTTTGATAGCAACTACCTTAGAATTTTCGTAACTCATAAAGTAAAGCTCGTTTCTACGTTCTAGTGCTTCTTCATAAGAGCCATATCCTTCAGTAAATACGTGTTTGAAACCATCTTTACCTTCAAATACAACTATTTCGTCTAGATCATAAAAATCTAAATCAACTTCTTTAAGAACATCTAATTGAACTCGGAAAACAATATCTTCAAGAGGTGGTAAATCTTCTAACATAGCAGAAGCTCTACGATTTCTTTCTCTATTCATTTCCTCGTTAGTGACTGTTCTTAAGTCTCCTTGTGCATCTTCAATAACTAAAACATTATTGTATCCACTATTGAGTAATTGTTTTTGTTTCTGTCTTGCTTTCAATACATCAGTAAATTCTTCAGTATAGTAAACCGTATGGTTATTTTCTAATGTGCTTTTGAGGTTTATGATACTCATCAATCTATTAATTTCTGCAGCCTCAATACCCTCAGCATATTTAGCAATTTGCAGTTTATAAATAACTTCGGAGCTTAAATCAACGTATTGAGCAGGTGTAACAGCCTCTTCAAACTCTTTTTGTTGATTATATATTTGTTGGAATAATTTTGGTTTGTAGATATCTACCATCAGGGTATCACCTTGCACATTAACTACTTTTTTGGTGAGTTTGATGAATTTATCGCTAGGGTATGTATCTTCAAAGTAAGTGTTAGCATCTTTTCTTGATGCTGAATTGATGTATGCTAAGTAAATAGCCTCGCTCATTTTATCGGTTAATTGAATACCATTAGCACTTACAACAGCACCTTTAGGTGTATTAGCCTCTTTATCTAAATAATCTGGAACGTTATCCTTATCCGTATCTATTGGGCAACCTTGAGCATCTACTTTCACACCTTTTGGAGTTCCTATACAGAAATCATCTATATCAACGACACCATCATTATCTTCGTCTTCTCTGTCTAATGCATCAAAATCTACAGCGATGTAATCGTCATGAATCTGAGGAACATATTTTTCCTCGCAGTTGTAACAGTGTAAATCATAGACTATATGTGCAGAATTGACAAAATATTTGTCAGATGAACCATCTAAAATATTATCGATATAATCTGTGTTGGTATAGTGGTAAGACGTACCTACTTTAAGGTTTAATCTGTCGTTAATTTTTAGATCTAAACCAATTGACAATGGAATATCAATACCCTTTTGACTGTAAGCCTCTGTATTTGCTGGGTCAAGTAGCCACTGATTTAACAAATCTATCTCGTATTCATCATTGGTATTATCATATGAGCCTTTGGAGTCGAATTTTAAGTAGGATAATCCTAGTCCTACATAAGGCGTTAGAAATCTATTTCTGAATATATTTTTGAAGTTGTAATCAAGCCTAATTCCGATAGTGTTTATGGTACTCATGAAATTGAAAGGCAAATCATCTCGATTAATACCATCAACACGAACTACACCTTCTTCCATCAATAGGCTTACATTTACATATTCACTGAGGTTGGCAGATAATCCAATTTGAAAGCCAGACTGTCCGATAATACCTGTATTTCGGTTGTCAGAAATGTCTCCTTTAAAGTTAAAATTACCAAATCCGATATGCAATTTGGGTTGAAGTTTGATTTTTTCTGCTTTGTTAATGATTATTGGATTACCATTTACAGTGTCGATAGCACTATTATCATCAGTTACTGTTGTGTCTTGATATTCAGATGGAATATAGGCTGGTTCGGGAATTTGGGACCATACGCTAACTGAAAATATTAGTGTTAAAAGCGATGTAGCAATGAATTTTTTCATCGAGTTTTTTATTGGTTTTGAACGCTTGTAAAACTAAGAAATTTTAGCTTAGGATTAGAAGTTTGGTTTCAGCAAATATTTTGAGTAGAAATTATCGATGTATTCAACAGCTTCATCTGTAGTATCTACTAGAGTAAATAGATCTAAATCCTCAGGGCTTATGTTTTGTTCTTTTTCGAGCATTACATTTTTTATCCAATCCATCAGACCACTCCAATAGTCTTTACCGACCAAGACAATTGGGAAAGCAGCGATTTTTTGTGTTTGTATGAGAGTAATTGCCTCAAAAAGCTCATCTAAAGTACCTACACCACCGGGCATAACTACGAATCCTTGAGCATATTTTACGAACATTACTTTCCTAACAAAGAAATAATCAAAATTTATTAACTTATCATTGTCAATATATGTATTGGCTTCTTGTTCAAATGGTAAATCGATATTTAAACCAACAGATTTTCCTTCTCCTTTGTTTGCTCCTTTGTTTCCAGCTTCCATAATTCCGAAACCTCCTCCAGTAATAATTCCATATCCTTTGAGGGTTAGTTTTTCTGCTATGTCTTCTGCCATTTTGTAGTAATGGTTATCTGGCTGGGTTCGAGCCGAACCAAAGATAGACACGCAAGGGCCAATTTTTGAAAGTGTTTCAAATGCCTGAACAAATTCAGCCATTATTTTAAAAATTTGCCATGAGTCCTTTGTTTTAATTTCATTCCAATTTTTGTTTTCGAATGCTTTCTCTATTTTTTTCATAAGATTATATTTTTATTAATAATTTAATTCTTCTTTCAAAAATGAGGCTGTATAACCTTCTTTAGAAAGAGTGATTTCTTCAGGTGTTCCCGTATTGATAATTTTTCCACCATTGCTTCCTCCATCAGGACCTATCTCAATGATATGGTCGGCCATTTTTACAACGTCTAAGTTATGTTCAATGACCAATACGGTGTTACCTTTATTGACAAGTTTTTCTAATACTTGTAGTAAAACATTTACATCTTCAAAATGTAAACCTGTAGTGGGTTCGTCAAGAATGTAAAAGGTATTTCCTGTACTTCTTTTTGATAACTCACTAGCTAATTTAACACGTTGTGATTCACCACCAGATAGTGTTGTAGATTGTTGACCTAATTTAATGTAACCGAGTCCAACTTCTGCCAGTGCATTAATCTGTCGTTTTATTTTAGGGTGATTTTCAAAAAACTTCAGTGCTTGGTTAATATTCATATCCAATATATCAGCAATGGATTTGCCTTTATATCTTATTTCTAATGTTTCTCTATTGTATCGTTTACCATTACAATATTCACAATCTACATTTACGTCTGGCAAAAAATTCATTTCTATGGTTCTCACGCCAGCACCTTGACATTCTTCACATCTACCCCCAGATACATTAAATGAAAATCGTCCTACTTTATATCCTCTTGCCTTTGATTCAGGATGGTTAGCAAAAAGAGTTCTTATCTCGGAAAATACTCCTGTGTATGTAGCTGGGTTGGAGCGTGGAGTACGACCAATCGGAGATTGATCAACTTCTATCACTTTATCAATGTGTTCTAAACCTTTTACGGAATCAAATTCTAAAGGTTTCTTTACGGAGTTATAAAAATGTTGATTGAGAATGGGGTAGAGGGTTTCATTAATCAAACTACTTTTACCACTTCCAGAAACACCTATTACTCCAATAAACTTTCCTAGAGGGAATTTGGCTGTTACGTTCTGTAAGTTGTTGCCTCTAGCTCCTTTAATGACGATGCTTTTATTATTTCCTTTTCTTCGTTTGGGATTGACTTCAATTCGTTTTTTTCCTTTTAGATAGTCAATAGTTATGGATGAATTTTTGATAAAATCTTTAGCATTTCCTTCGGCTATGATTTGTCCACCGTGGATTCCTGCACCGGGTCCTATATCAATGACGTGATCTGCTGCCATAATCATGTCTTTATCGTGTTCAACGACTATGATAGAATTGCCAATATCCCTTAATTCTTTGAGTGAATTAATCAATTTTTGGTTATCTCTTTGGTGTAGGCCAATACTTGGTTCATCAAGAATGTACAAGACATCGGTAAGTTGTGAGCCTATTTGTGTTGCTAGACGAATGCGCTGACTTTCTCCACCAGAAAGACTTCTTGAAGAACGATTGAGTGATAAATAGTTTAGTCCTACATCGACAAGAAACTGTACTCTTTTACGTAATTCCTTGATTATTTCTTTGGCAATAATATTTTGTTTTTCAGAAAGTTTACTTTCCAAACTGTTTATCCATTTCTGTAATTCTTGGATATCCATATTGGATACTTCAGCTATGTTTAGACCATCTATTTTAAAGAAACGGGAATCTTTATTTATTCGGCTTCCATTACAATCATTACAATCTTCTTTGACCATATATTCTGCTGCCCAACGTTTTAGTCTTGGAGAAGATGCATGTTTAAATTGATCTTCTATAAATGGCACAATACCTTCGAAATTGATTTTATATGATTTGCTAATTCCCGCTTTTTTAAGTTCCACATCAAACGATTCTTTTGAGCCGTAAAGAATAGCATCTAATCCCTTTTTAGGAATTTCTTTAATGGGTGTTGAAAGGTCAAAACCGTATTTTTTACCTATAGTTTCTATTTGATTTGTTATCCAAGAGTTATTACTTTTAGCAATAGGAGTAATGCCACCTTTTTGTATGCTTAGGGAATCGTTGGTTATGATTTTTTTTAGTTCGATATTAGAAACAACACCTAGCCCATTACAAGACTGACAAGCCCCTTTTGGGGAATTAAAAGAAAAACTATTAGGTTCGGCTTGAGCATAAGAAATACCTGTTTTGGAGCACATGAGTTGTCTGCTAAAAAAGCGTTCTTTTTCAGTATCAATATCTACTGTCATCATCAATCCATTGCCATACTTCATGGCTGTTTCTATGGATTGTTTCAAACGTTTTTCGTTGTCTTTCTTAATGACTAATTTATCA
>Ga0209503_10001624_pt1 | contig 11418 bp, 10 predicted proteins | sample SouAtlMetagenome_2_FD_187448 | JGI IMG/M metagenome (GOLD analysis project Ga0209503, IMG submission 187448) | Marine eukaryotic phytoplankton communities from Atlantic Ocean - South Atlantic ANT15 Metagenome (SPAdes) (version 2) | ecosystem: Environmental > Aquatic > Marine > Oceanic | place...
TGGATCATTAGGTAAATTATCATTTCGCTCAGATTTAGTTAAATAAATTAATGCTTGGGTTAATAAAGTTTCATCATCAATATTTTGATTTATTGATTTCTTTTCAAGCCAATTTACAAATCCGGGAACAGGTGACAATGTTACGAATTGTTCTAAATTTTCTACTTCTTGCTTTAGCTTATGAGCAACTTTCTTAATTAGAAAGTTTCCAAAAGAAATTCCTGAGAGACCATCTTGACAGTTTGATATTGAATAAAATACTGCTGTATTAATATCAGAATATTCAAGGATTTTTCTATCAATTTTTATGACCTCGTTAATTGTCACAGGAATATCTTTACACAAGGCAACCTCAACAAATATCAAAGGCTCATCTGGAATAAGAGGATGGAAGAAGGCAAAACATCTCCTATCATCTGGTGCCAATCTAGCTCTTAAATCATCCCAAGAATTAATTTCATGAACTGCTTCATATTCAATTATTTTTTCAAGAATATTTGCTGGCGTTGACCAATCAATTTTTTCTAGTACAAGAAAAGATGGGTTGAACCAACTTTTAAAAAGACTTAATAGACTTGAATTAAATAATGCAATTTCTGGATTATCTTTAACTAAGCCTCTAATTCTTTCTCTTAATCTAACTAGTTTTACAGTTCCATTTTGTGAGGTGTTAAGCCTCCTAAATAGCTCTACCCATAAAGGCTCTGAGGCTTTCGTGACTTTTTCCAGATTTTTTTGTGTTTTCTCTTGCGAGTAGTTGAATGAGGCCTCAGATAACAGGTCTGGGTCAATGTCATATTCTGCTGATAACTGATTTAAAAAATCTATAAGATCGCTGTCTGTTAATTCTTCAATTAAGCCAAGAAGGTGTTCCGCATATACTAGAGAAGAAACTTCACCACTAGAAGACATGACCGCTTCTAAAGCTTTATAAATATCTTTATGTAAAATACCAAATTCTTCGCTACCAAAAAAGCTCTTCTTTAAAGAGCCACTCATTATTGTAGATATTATATTTTGAAAAAAACTCATTGGTCTCTAAGCATATTTTCTGATACTTCCCATAGCTTTGTAGCTTCATCGGTATCAATAGCCCAATCAGCAACTCCCATATATCTTTTCATAGATTCATCAACATCTTTCTTTAAAACTGCAATATCACAATTTTCACAAAACACACCACCAATATTATTAAGTCTCGTTTCTGTAGCAGCCCATAGGGTTGTGGTGGCACCTTGTTCAGGGGTTTTAAAGGCTGCTGCTGCCATATCTGATAGGGAGCCATCTTCTTTCATCCAGCCAAGCGCTATCATTTCTTCGTTTTCTAGATGTCTTTGTAAGGGAGTCATAATTCCACCTGGATGAACACTAAATCCTCTAACACCCTTATCTTTCATCAATCGATCAAATTCTATTGCTATTAATGATGAAGCTGTTTTAGATTGTCCATAAGCAATCCATTTATCATATGGATTTTTATTAAAATGTATGTCATCCCATAAGATTCCTGTTAATGAGTGAGCAGATGAAGACAAACTCACAAATCTTGCTCCTTCATTTTTTGCCATTATATCCATAAGGCCTTTTGTTAGCATGAAATGTCCGAGTTGATTAACGCCAAATTGTTTTTCCCATCCATTACCAACCCTACCTTCTGGACAAGCCATAATTCCTGCATTATTAATTAATAAATCTAGAGAAATTCCTTCATTAACAAAGTTATTAACAAAATCTTGGACAGATTTTAAATCTGCGAGATCCATTTGATAAATATCGCTATCTGAAATAATTCCATCTAAGGCTTTAGTTGCAACATCTTTCCTTCTGGCTGGAACAATTACGCGAGCACCACTATTTTTTAACGCTCTTGTGGTCTCTAATCCAATACCAGAGTAGCCGCCTGTGACAATTGCATTTTTTCCATGCAATTCTACACCTTCTAGTATTTGGTGAGGCTCTGATTTAGCCTTAAAATTAGATTGAATAGGTTTTTGATTTTCTGAAATCATGCTCTTTCCTCTTTTTACTTTAATGGAACAGTAATTATGCTTTTGGTATTGTTGCGAAGTTCATTCTTGTTAAAAAATGTTGGTTTCATTTCTTCATCAGCAAATAATTTAACTTGGTCATCATAATGAGGAGAAGTATTATCTTGCGTCGCACTGCCATACTGATGAATGCTCTTACTTACTTGCTTGCCAGAAGAGGAGTCCCATGCCAAAGCAACAACAAGACCATCACCTGCTGCAGCTTTTAAAGTGCCATCATCTTGAAGCCTTCCATAAATAGCCCTTAAGGTATCAGGTCCGCCTTGAATTGGTAAAGCTAAATCTCCTCTGACTAAGAAATTTACTTCTGACCACATTGGATCAATCCTGCCAAAAGCACTTTCAACTTGTTTAATGCAGTCACGAAATATTTCTTTTGAATCGGGCGCATCAACTCTATTCATAAATGATCTCCACTCTTCTGATAAAACACAAACACCAAGCGCAGCACCTCTATTATCAAAGTCTGTTTTTAAATTCCATGATCTTAATAGTTTTTGAGCTTCTAATAACTTTGGATCTTTAAAATCTTCTTCGAGAACTTCAAATAAATATTTTACGGATCTTGATTCTCTTGAATAAGCATTATCAAATTTAGCAGCCAATAAATCTGCTTCACTAAATTTTTTATCATTATCAAAAATTTCAATTACTCTGTAGGCTCTGTTTGTCATTTTAGTTTCAATGCCTAAAGTTTTAGAATAGTCACTTCTTTTCATATTATCTTTAATTGCAGATGCTCTGAAAGGATCCTGATTTGCACTAACAATCCAACCTGATTCAGGATTTATCAATAATGGTATATCTTCAAAAGGTGTTATTTCATCCCAAATAAGAGAAGACTTGGTGCCATCAACAGGCAGCGACCAATCGTAATTTTCGTCTCTTAATGGCCCAGCAGTATTATGTAATAGCATAATATTATCTTGATTATCGGCATAAACAGCATTGAATGAGATGATGGCCCTCATCTTCATTGCTTCTATCCATTCATTCTTATTATTAGCTTTGTTCATGCGAAACCATTGATCCGCTTGCCTGATCTCGTTCATGCCAGCAAATTTAAGAGCATAAGAGCCTGAATCTGTTTCAAGAACTAGGCCATGTTTTGTATATTTCGCTTCTCTGGTAAAGGTCCATTTTATTGGACCAAAAATCTTTACAGGTAATTTAATTTTTTTAACTACAAAATTTTCCCAATTACCATCAAGAAGATATTGATTATCATTTTCAGGATTAATTTTTAGCTTAAATGAGTCAGTTAAATCTGGTTGGTTAACTGTCATGCCCCACCCTAAATTCTCATTAAAACCGACAAAAATAAAAGGCGCTCCTGGAAATAGACCACCCATCATATTCCAACCCTCATCACTAGAAATATGAGCTTCATACCACGCCACAGGTCCCTCTAAAGGTTGATGTGAATTAATAATTAAGCGTGTTTTACCATCAGAGGTTTTATTAGAATTGAGGGCAAAAGCATTTGAACCTGCTACTAAGTTTGCAAAATCTAGTGATTCTCCTCCTTTATCTAATTCAGCTGATTCAATTTCTTTCGGCATATTCATCAGTTCTTGAATAGCATTATCAATTTGTGCAAAAAATATATTTTGAATTGCGAAGCTAGAAATAAGATCAATTTTATTTACTGGATAATATTCCTTTGTATCTTTATCTAGATTTAGAGATAACCAATAGTTTAAACCTGCAACAAAACCTTCAATAACTGCTCTAACCTCTGGTGATAAATCTTCTTCATATTTTTCTTCGACAAGCTCTCTAATACCCAAAGCTTTTATTAAATAATCTGCTACAGCTCCATCTCGCCCTCTTTTAAGACCAGATTGCGCTCTAGCTAAATCTATTGTTGATAAAATGTTTTTAATGTCATCTTCTGCTTGAGCGTAAGCTAAACCAAAAGCTGCATCTGCATCGGTTTTTCCATGAACATGGGGTACTCCATAAATATCTCTAGTTATTGTTGCGTTATATTGCGGGGTCATTTCATTTGCAAAAGAAGAAATGGCAAATACAGATATTAAAATAGTAATAAAAATATACTTAATATTCATCATCATTATGTATTCCTTATATAGGGAGAATTTATTTCTAGTATAAACCCTAAGATATATCTATGGGTAGCAGCTCATTAAGATCTCTTAATGCATCATCAGCATTAATAACCTTGATAGTGTGCATGCCAATAGCCTTTGCTGGCTTAAGATTGATGCCTAAATCATCTAAGAATACTACTTCATTAGGACATAATTTAGCTTTATCTAAAGCAAGTTTATAAAAGTCTGGATCAGGCTTCCTAACATTTTGTTCACTTGAGGCGATTACAAAATCAAATAAATCCATAACTTGTTCATTTTTCCCAGCAATGGACACATTTCCATCGCTCATCTTTATATCCGATGAGCTAATATTATTTGTTAAGCATGCCTGAATAAGTTTGCCTTTAATTTTTTTTAAAGCATCAATCATATTGGGTCTGAGTTGACCTTGAAGCAGACTTATTACTTCAATACCAGAAATTGGATAACCGAGGTCCCTGCTTTCATTAAGAAATAAATCATTAAACTCTTCAATATTAATTTCATTTCTCTCAAGCTTTGCCCAAGCATTATTATTTGGATTTGTTGAATTTACTTTCCTAATAAAATTCTCATCGAGATTATTTTCTTTCTCGTAGATATTAAAAGATTCAAAGGGACTGGATGTTATAACGCCTCCAAAATCCCAAAAAACTGCTTTGATTTCTTGCATTTCTGTTTACAAATTAGATGCTAATTCTATTTTACTTTCTATCATCTTTAGGCTTTCTTTGCTCTCATGTAAATCTGAGAGTATTTTATTTTTATGAGATTCTAGAATAGACAAAATATGTTTGGTGTTTTTTTCAGGATTCTTTAAAGCAAGCCTACTAAGCTCTTTAATCTGGTCCAATGGCATGCCTGTTTTAGTAAGGCATTTAATAAAAGTCAGAGCGCTAAGATCAGCATCCTTATATATCCTGTGTCCCTTTGAATCTTTTGGAATAATAAGTAATTCAATCTTTTCGTAATAACGTAAGGTATGTTTTGAGAGCCCAATCTTATTGGAAACTTCTGTAATATTAAACATAACTTATTTCACCAATCCCATAGATACCAGTTGCTCTGTAGCTTCTATGGCAGAATCTTCAGCTGGTACATAATCCCAATTAAATAATGTTTTTGCTTTTGATTTATCAGTTGTTACCTTTTTGCCAAGGCTCCCAACAACTCCGCTCAACTCTTTTATAAAAAATGCCATAAACCTTACCATTAGATTTGGCATCTCTCTTGTTGGAGACTTTTTAAAACCTGCATCGTTTAAAACTCTACCCATTTCTACAAAAAACATTTCCTTATCACTTACTATAATTCTTTCATTATTTGTTGCTTCAGATTTCATTGAAAATATATGAGCTTTTGCAACATCTCTGACATCAATAAAGCCCATGTGTGTCCTTGGGCATGCTGGTATTGAACCGTTAGCAAGCTTAACCAATAAATCATTAGAGGTTCCAATATCACTTGTAAGCATAGGTCCTGTAACTGCAACTGGATTGATTACAGTAAAATCAAATCTTTCATCATCATCAAGACTTCCTACAAAATCCCACGCTGCTTTTTCTGCAAGCGTTTTGCTCTTTGCATAGGGTGTAATGCCTGGACCAGTGTCTGACCAATCATTTTCATTAAATACTTTTTGTTCTTTATGTCCATAAGCAACAGCTGCAACTGATGAAGTTAATACAACCTTCTTTACTTTATTTTCTTTGCATGCATTTAACACTCTTAGGGTACCCTCTACTGCTGGCTTAATTAAAATATCTTCATCACTTGGCACTTCTAAAATGAAAGGAGATGCAACATGCAGAACATAATCACATCCAGCAACTGCTTCACTCCAACCTTCATCTTGCAGAAGATCTGCCATTACAATCTCAAGATTATTTGAATTTAAAGTATGTTTCTCCATTGAATCAATAATCTCTTGTTTTTTTGATTCAGATCTAACGGTACTTCTAACTGCATATCCCTGATCAAGTAATTGTTGAACACAATGAAGTGCAATGAAACCTGAGCCGCCTGTTACTAATACCTTTTCCATATAAATATCTCCTTAAAAAATTATTATCCTGCAATTCTTTTGAACATATTTCCAGTCATCCCAAGGATTCTTCTTCTGCTCATCAGTCTTGTTATTCTGTATAACATTCTATTGCTTCTTCCGCATAGTATGTATTGTTTGTCTTTTTTATAAGCCTCAATACATTCAATTGCAACCTCTTTAGAGGTTTGCATGCCTGTATTCGACCCAGCGCGTTTTTTATATCTTTCTGTTAACTTCTCAGATTTTTCAGTTGCAACTTTTGCAAACTCAGACTCAGTTCCTCCAGGTAAAAGAGCCATTACTTTAATTCCTCGTTCTTGATATTCATATCTTATAGCTTCAGAGAACATAAGCACGTAAGCTTTTGATGACGAATAAATGCTAGCATAAGGAATGGGTGATAATGAGGCCATTGATCCTACATTAATAATACCTCCTGAGCCCTTAGCAATCATATCTGGTATATATAAATGACATAAATCCGTTAGAGCGACAATATTTAATTGGATCATCTTTGCGTAATCTTTGGAGTCAAATGATGTTAGCTCGCCCCATCTTCCATAGCCAGCATTATTAATTAATAGATCTACTTCTTTCCCAGAAGATTTAATTTCAGAATAAAGTTCCTCAGCTGCGCCAATAATTGAAAGATCTTTAACAAAAACATCAGCATTGACTCCCATAGCTTTTATTTCTTCAGCTAAAGAAAAGAGCTTTTCTTCTGATCTAGCTGTTGCGGTTAAAATTAGATGCGCTCCCTCCATAGCAAGTTCTTTTGCCAAAGCATAACCAATACCAGTTGAGGCGCCAGTAACAAGAGCAGTTTTTTTATTCAAAGAATTCATAATGGACTCCATTTTATTTCACAAAAGTATATTTGTTAGAGCAAACTCTAAGTCAAGTTTAATTATACTGAAAAAATAAACTCTAATAGCACTTTTGCCAGATTCTCGTATAATCGATGCTTTTTAATAACTGTGCTTCTTAATGTCTGCGGAAAATCTTAAAAATATAGCTATTATTGCCCATGTTGATCATGGAAAAACTACTTTGGTAGATAAGTTGCTGCAACAGTCAGGAACTTTGGACAGAAAGAATATGGATTCTGAAAGGATCATGGACTCAAATGATCAGGAGAAAGAACGAGGTATTACGATACTTGCAAAAAATACTTCTATTATTTGGGAAAATCATCTTATAAATATTGTCGATACGCCAGGTCATGCTGATTTTGGCGGGGAAGTTGAAAGAGCTTTATCAATGGTGGACTCTGTTCTTCTATTAGTAGATGCAGTAGATGGGCCTATGCCTCAGACAAGATTTGTAACGCAAAAAGCTTTTGAGAAAGGGCTAAAGCCTATTGTTGTTATCAACAAGGTGGATAGAGATGATGCTAGACCTCATTGGGTTCTGGACCAAGTTTTTGATTTATTTGACAGGCTTGGAGCTACAGATGAGCAATTAGATTTCCCAGTTATATATGCTTCAGCAATTCAGGGCATCGCAGGTCTAGAGCCAGATGAGATGACAGCAGATATGAAGCCATTATTAGAAATGATCTTAGAAAAAGTTCCTGCTCCTGAAGTTAATATTGATGGCCCTTTTCAATTACAAATTAGTGCTCTTGATAGTAATAGCTATGTTGGTGTCATTGGAATTGGAAGGATAAAAAGAGGAGTAATTAAACCAAATGATCAGGTCGTAGTTGTGGATAGAGACGGTAAAACAAGAAAAGCAAAAATTTTGCAAGTAATGGGACATGAGGGGCTAGAAAGAGTTGAAGTTCCTCAAGCCTCAGCTGGCTCAATTGTTTGTATTACCGGAGTTGATAAATTAAATATCTCCGATACATTATGCCACCCTGATTCAGTTGAAGCTTTGCCTGCACTTTCAGTAGACGAACCAACTGTAAGAATGACATTTCAAGTTAATGACTCCCCTTTTGCCGGTCTTGAAGGGAAATTTGTTACATCCAGAAATATAAAAGAAAGGCTAGAAAAAGAACTTATTTCAAATGTCGCTTTAAGAGTTCAGCAAGGCGATAGTCCTGATAAATTTATTGTTTCTGGAAGGGGTGAACTTCATCTTTCAGTACTGATTGAAACTATGCGCAGAGAAGGCTTTGAGCTTGCAATTGCTAAACCTCAGGTAATACAAAAAGAAATTGATGGTGAAATTCATGAGCCATATGAAATGATAGTAATAGATATTGAGGAGCAGCATCAAGGAGCTATCATGGAAGAATTTGGTCCAAGAAAAGCCGAATTAAAGAGTCTTGAGCCAGACGGCAAAGGCAGAGTGAAACTCGAGTTTATGGCTCCTTCAAGAGGCATAATTGGTTTTAGATCACAGTTCTTAACCATAACTAGCGGCACTGGAATCATGACAAGCGTTTTCGATCATTATGGTCCTGTAAAAGCTGGAGAGCTAGCAAAAAGAAATAATGGAGTAATGTACTCAATGATGGCTGGTAAAACTTTGGCTTACTCTTTATTTAATTTACAAAATCGTGGAAAGCTTTTTGTAGGTCATGCGCTTGATGTATATGTTGGTCAAATTGTTGGACTGCATTCAAGAAGCAATGATTTACCAGTGAATCCAACTAAAGCAAAACAATTAACTAATATTCGTGCTGCGGGTACTGACGAAAACTTAATTTTGGTTCCTCATATTAAACATACTTTGGAGCAAGCATTAGAATTTATTGAAGATGACGAGCTGGTTGAAGTTACTCCAGCATCCATCAGAATGCGAAAGAAGTCTATTTAAGTTTTCTAATTTTTAGATCTTTCCTAAGGGCTACACAGCAATTAATTAACCAATATAAATTCGCAAATACAAAAACATAAAGACCGACATAAAGCTGAACTAAAATTGCTAAGAAACTGCCAGTAGACATTGCGCCATAACCAATAATTCTCTTATTTACTTTCTTTGAAATCATAAGAGGCGCAGCCAGAACTGTTCCAAAAAATACACTCCCAATCTGTAAAATAGTTAAAGAATCCACTTACCTTCTCAAAAAAAACAAGCCATTATCTGCTCTTTTTTTTAAATGTAAATACTTTTTTTAATTATTTTATACAAGATTATTAAGATGCTAATTTTGAAAAAAAATTCTATAAAGTTGATAATGATTTAATGTCTGATTACACATCACATATAGCTATAATTGGCGGCGGAATAGCTGGCCTTACAGCTGCGTGTACTTTAAAAAGTCATGGCATTAAAACGATTGTTTTTGAAAGATCTAATACTATAAGCGAATACGGGGCCGGCATATCTGTGTCAAAAAATGGCTTAAGGATTCTTGAAAATCTTGGGATTAAAGATGATTTGGTTAGCAACTCATTTGCTCCGACTAAGTCTAATTTTTATTCCGCAAATAAACAAATCTTAGATTTTGATGTAGAAGAAATAGTTACATCTAGCCGAAAGGAGCTACTTCAGTCTATCTATAAAAAATATATTGATATTGGTGGTGAAGTTCTATTTGATCATGCATATCAAAGCTTAGATCAAAATAATTGTGAAATAAGTTTTACAAATAATCTTAAATATAAGGTAATGCACATACTTGCTTGTGATGGAATCAGATCAAAGATAAGAGAGGATTATTTTTCATCCTCTGGCAGCCCTGTTTATAGTGGGTATAGTGCTTGGCGAGGAATTGGGGTATCTAAATCTCAAAATATTCAATTTCATCTAGGCCCGGGTAGCCATATAGTTAACTATCCTATAAACCATGAGGGTAGAACTAGTTTTGTTGGTATTGTTAAATCAAAAGAAGTAGATCCAGAATCATGGAGATTAAAGGGTTCAAAATCTTTATTGCTTGAAGATTTTAAATCTTATAATAAAGATATCTTTACAATGATTGATTCAAGTGAGGATGTATATAAGTGGGGCATATATGTTAGGCCTCCTCTTAAGTCTATGTTTTCAAAAAATATTACATTGTTAGGTGATGCTGCTCATCCTATGGTGCCATTTCTTGGACAGGGTGGCTGTATGGCAATTGAAGATGCATATACTTTTGGAAATCTTGCAATTAGATTAAATTGTGATTTTGAAAAAATCCAAAGTCTTTATGAAACAATTAGGCTTAAAAGAAATAATTGGGTCCAATCAACATCTCTTTTTCAAGGAAGGCTAAACCATCTATCAAGCCCAATAAGTATATTTTTTAGAAATCTAATAATGCGATATACCCCAATTCTACGAATTCGAACAAAAAAAATATGGGGCTATGATGCAGATAAAGAAATTAAAGAAGTTTTGTATAGATCAATCTAATAATTTCTATTAAAAAAATAATATGATTGAATCTAGCGTTTGAGTTCTTCATTCTTTTTTTAAATATACAACACTGTTATATGAAAAGTCATTTACACCACACTCTTCAAAACCTAGTTTGGCATGAAACTTTAATGATGGTTCATTAATAGGCTTGGTATTTACTTCACAAACTACGGGCAAACCAAGCTCAATAGCTTTGTTAAAAACCTGCTCATAAATTTTCATACCTACGCCTTGATGCCTATAGGTATCTTTTATTGCTACTCTATCGATATACAAAAAGCTACTTATACTTTCACTAAAGAATTTATAGTTTAATGACTTATAAGCTGAATTTTCTCTAAGGCATACTATATAGCCAATAACCTCATCATCTATTTTAGCTATTAAGTTAAAGCTGCCCATAAAAAGAAGTTTTTGAAATTCTGAGACATTAGCTATTGATCCAACTTCAGGCACATTTGCTTGATTGATTTTATAAATATTATCTAATTCCGCTATGCTCAGATCTTCTCCGATTAGCTTGATGGTTAGATTTTCCAAATCTACTACTTTTTAGTTTCAATATTTAGCTGGCCTTTTAGTCCGGCTGCTCTATGTTTTGCACTTTCTTGATAGTCAGGATTCATTATCATGTCGAGCATAGCTTTCTTATTTGGGTATCTAGCTATTGCAACCATATCCCAAAGTTCCTCAACTTCTCCAAGCATTAAGCGGCTTACTTCTCCTACAAAAATGGTCTCAGCTCCAACTTTACTAAGATGATCTGCCACCTCTATTCCATAAATTGCATAAGCCTCTGCACCCGAAAGATTCGTCTCTCTTCCGTCTTCATATTCAGCTTTATCTTTAAATTTCAATAAATTTACCATCTCTATAGGAGACTCTGTATCACCCTCAAGAAAGCCTTGCATTTGTGCTTCATTGG
>Ga0209503_10001625_pt1 | contig 11414 bp, 12 predicted proteins | sample SouAtlMetagenome_2_FD_187448 | JGI IMG/M metagenome (GOLD analysis project Ga0209503, IMG submission 187448) | Marine eukaryotic phytoplankton communities from Atlantic Ocean - South Atlantic ANT15 Metagenome (SPAdes) (version 2) | ecosystem: Environmental > Aquatic > Marine > Oceanic | place...
CGAAAAGTAAAGATTGGATATGCTACAGGTTGATTGATATTTTTTGCCATATTATCTCCTTAAATTATAAACCTTTAGTTAAATCTTCTAATTCTTGTTTTGCGCTGAAACGATCATTTACTAAGGGGACTTGTTGACGATCCTGTGTAAAATATTCGTTAGGACGTGGTGTTCCGAATACATCATAGGCTAAACCAGTACTAACAAATAACCACCCTGATACAAAAAGAGATGGAATTGTAATACTATGAATAATCCAATAACGCACACTAGTAATAATATCTGAGAATGGACGTTCACCTGTAGAACCACCAGACATAATGGTATTTGCTCCTATAAAAATTGATTGTTGCTCATTCAAAAATAAAGCGGGCAGGGGGAATCGAACCCCCATCATTAGCTTGGAAGGCTAAGGTTTTACCACTAAACTATGCCCGCGCTTACTAATTATAGTGTGAAACGGGTATAATAGCAATAAAATCCTATAAATTTTCTAATTTTAGATCCAAAAATTTTGCTAAATCTGATGCTTCTTCTTCTAAATTTGATATAGATGTTGGGTCTTGAACTTGTGTCAATGGGATTTTTCGCTCGTCTTTTAGACACAAATATATATTTCGTGTAGGATTTAACCCTTCAGTTATTTTAATGCCTATGGCTCTAATATTTTCAAGAGGATAAGTTAAAAGTACTTTACGATTTTTACCCGGAAATCCTTTACGGACAATTTTTACCAAATTTTCCAATCTATTATATTCATTATAGCCACTACCGATATCTAAAATTATTGTAGTAATTATATATATGCTAAGGGTAAAACTAAGAGTTCCATAAAACATCATGACTAAACCTTGAGGTAAAAAGACTAATTCACTTGGATTCGCAAATGGTAACAAATTTCTATTAAAATAACTTGAGAGACCTGATAATAAAAATCCTAGACCTCCCATTAAAAGAAAGATTGACCAAAAATAATTACTAAAGCGACGTGAACCTAGAACTATATCTTGACGAATTTCTTTCTTCATTTTAATAATTTTTTAACTAAATAAGTTTTATGGATTTTAATCCCAAAAATAAGCCTGATGTAACTGCAAAACAAAATCCAACTAATAAAAAGTAATCAATAGCAACTGTCATAAAATTTTTATTATTACGTTCGCTTAAAATTTGTAAAAATTCTTTTGTTTATTACCTTTATTATTGTACATTAATAACATAAAAATTTTTGATTATATTTTTTTAATCGCAAAATTTAAGAATTTATGCTAATTTCTTGGATAATAATTTTAAAATTAATTATTAATTAAAAAGTTAAAAAACTTCCTATTTATTTTATAATATTCTTAGTTTGTACATAATTAAAATTAAATGATAATTTATTGAAGAGAGTAAGAAAAAAAAATTCTTTATGTTACTACAATTTCTGAATTGTACGTAAAATTCAAATTATAAAAAAGGGGTTTTGATATCTATAACCTATTAAAAAGTTATCTTATACCCTAAAATAAAATGAGATTGTAAATAAAAAAGGTTCTAATGATTAGATCAAGAAGAATGGAATAATTTCTTATTTTTCGTTTATAAAAAAATTTAATTTTTCACACGAGCACTATACGAAAGTAATTCCTATAAAATCAATCATTTTCTTATAGTTTATCAACGTAGTTTGACTTTAATCTACATATAAAGTTTTTTTGAATTTGTATATTCCCCAAAAAATTCAAATTAACATTAAGATTATCAGCTCTTATTATATTTTTAAAAATATTTTCGTTTTTTAGTTCAAGAACATTAACAGCCTCAAGTAAAGATTTATCTTCATAATTTTCAGTTTGGTCGTTGATGGGCAAAGCTAGAAAATTATCGATTGAAATTTTTAATTTTTTCTCTCATTTTATTTATAAAATTATTATATTTTATAATTACTTTTTCTTGACTTACAGTACAGGGTTATTCATTTTTTTTAACTTTTTGAACCTAAATTGTTAGAATATTTTTTTGAAAACTTTTTAGCTATTTTTAATATTAGATCAAATCTATCACAACTATTTAATTTATATTGATTATACAAATTTGATCTTACTGTTGAGTTTTATTGTAACGTACTAAGTCCTTGTTGGGTATTAGCAGGTGATTTTAATGTAGATGCTAATTGATAAGACGCAAAAAATAACTTAAATTTTTGAAGATTTAAGTTTTTTTTAAATGCAAAAGCAAATATGAAAATAATAAAAAATATAATATTTTCTATTTATTATGGCTGTAGATTAAATTCGAACTAAATAGACAAAATATAGTATTTTTTATTATATTGTTTATACGTTAATACAACTATATTTTTAGTTCCTTGTCTCAAAATTATCAAAAATAGTAAGAAATTACTGATATAACAGCAAACTTTTGATCCTCTAGAAGAAGTAGAAAAATTTTTAAAGTAATAAATCTTTATGTACACAAAAAATATGATAATCATCAAAAATTGTTTCAATTTTTGATGATTATCATATTTTATGATTAAAATTAGTAATAAATTTTATATTTAAAAGTTATCTATACAATGTTAGATTTTTTTAATAAAGTAAGAACCGTAGGAGTCGGTTTTACACCAATATTTAACCATTTTTTTATTTTTTTGATATTAAATGAAGATTTTTTAGTAATTGGATTATAATATCCTACTTCTTCTACAGGTCTTCCGTCTCTTTTTGTTGTGTTTTCTACAATAACTAAACGATAAAATGGTGATCGTTTACGTCCCATTCTTTTAAAGCGTAATTTTAGCATATTTTTATAAATTAATTTATCGACGTGAATAATATTCAATAACAAGTAACTCTTTGATATCTAAATTAATATCATCTCTATCACAATAATCTAAGATAGTTGCTTCTAATTTAGTTTCGTCAAATTTTAGATGAGAAGATAAATTGAGACCCTTATTATTTATTAAGTTAGATTTAATTAGATTTTTAGAATTCGATTTCTGTTTGATACTAATAACATCATTTAACCGACATTGAAAACTCGGAATATTAACTATTTTATTATTTATCATTATATGTCCATGATTAACAAGTTGACGAGCTTGTACAATAGTTGAAGCAAATCCTAAATTATAACAAATAGTGTCTAAGCGCATTTCTAATAATTGAAGTAGTATTAACCCTGTAACACCGTTACGTCTACGAGCTTCCCTTATATATTTATATAATTGGCTTTCTGTAAGACCGTAATTAAATCTTAATTTCTGTTTTTCTTCTAATCTTATACCATACTCAGTAGGTTTCTTGTTATTCTCAATATTTACCCTTCCATGTTGGCCTGGACGAATATTATTTGACGGTTTTTTTGTTAGACCGGGTAATACCCCTAAACGCCTTTTAATGCGTAACCTTGGTCCTCTATAACGTGACATATTGATAAATTGAAAATAACTCTATTTTCTTTTATAAATCTTAACTTTATTTAGGGCGAGTGATCGGACTTGAACCGACGAATGGTGGAACCACAACCCACTGCCTTAACCACTTGGCTACACCCGCCATTTATTGATACAATCGTATCAATTATCTCAGATTAGAGCTAGGTTTTTAGACTTTAATAATTTCAAATATATTAAATTACTAAGGAAAATAAATGAATATTCAAAAAACTTTTTTTTTAAATGGTCACAAATTTTTATATACAAAAGAGTTAACTCTTAATCAAATTATTGAGTACTTTGGGTATCAAAATTTTCTATTTATCATTGAATATAATAATTTAATTTGTAATCAAGATAGGTGGAAAGAAATTAAAATTAAATCAAATGATACAATTGAAATAATTTCAATTGTTGGCGGTGGATAAAAATCTGAAAATTTGGTATTGTATTGTAAGTATCATAAAATATGAAGAATTATATAATTTTTTATATTTTTGTGATATAATATATATGTATTAATTATAGTTAAGGAGTTTATATAAATGTTTGAAAAGTTTACCGAAGGTTCAATTAAGGTTATAATGATGGCGCAAGAAGAAGGTAGAAGAATGGGGCATAACTTTGTGGGAACAGAGCAACTACTTTTAGGGCTTGTCGCTCAGCGACATGGTATAGCTGCTCGTGCTTTAAGACGCTTAAAAGTATCTCTTAAAAATACTCGTAAAGAGGTTCAATTGTATATAGGACGAGGAAATGGGTTTATATCACCTGATATACCTTTTACACCTCGCGCAAAGAGAGTTCTAGAAATGGCAGTTGCAGAAGGTAAAGATTTAGGTCAAAATTATGTAGGAACGGAACACTTACTGTTAGCTTTATTAACAGAAAGAGATGGGGTAGCAATGCGTACATTAGATAAAATGAACGTAGATGTTCGCAGATTAAAGAATTTAGTTTACGATGCCATTGAGGAATCCCAAGAAGAGATATTACGCCCATTAAGTCAAACTGAAAGATATCTACTTGAACGTGAAAGAGATGTCAGTCCGACTCCTACATTAGATGAATATTCTGAAAACATATCACAAGAAGCTGCTAGGGGACAATTAGATCCTGTTATTGGGAGAGAAGACGAAATAAATAATTTAATAGCTGTTTTAGCTAGAAGAACCAAAAACAATCCTGTTCTAGTGGGAGAACCTGGAGTTGGTAAAACGGCTGTAGCAGAAGGCCTTGCACAAATTATTTTAAAAGAAACAGGCCCAGATTTTCTAGATGGAAATATAGTAATATCATTAGACTTAGGTTCTGTTCTTGCAGGTACAAAATATAGAGGTGAATTTGAGGATAGATTAAAAAGAATTTTGGATGAAATTCAAAGAACACCACGTATAATAATGGTTATTGATGAAATTCATACATTGGTTGGTGCCGGCGCTGCAGAAGGGGCCGTAGATGCTGCAAATATGTTAAAACCTGCTTTAGCACGAGGTAAATTTAGATGTATTGGGGCAACAACTAAAGATGAATATCGAAAATATATAGAACGTGATACTGCTTTAGAACGAAGATTTCAACCAGTTTCTGTTGACGAGCCTCATGTTGGAACAGCTATTGAAATTTTAAGAGGTTTAAAATCTAAATTTGAAGTACATCATGGTTTAACATATGTACGCGAATCTGTAGAACAGGCTGTAATTTTAGCTGATAAATATATAGCAGATCGATTTTTACCAGATAAAGCTATTGATGTGTTAGATGAAACTGGTGCTCGAGTACGTTTAGAAAATAGAAGATTACCTGAAGCTTTGCAAGTTTTAATTCAACAATTGAAAGATACAATTAAAACTAAAGAAAAATATGTAAAAGAAAATAAATTTAAAAAGGCGACTGAATATCTAGATATGGAAATGGAAACACGATCACATGTTCGAATCGTAAAAAGTGCCACTTTAGTAAATAAAACACAAGGATTTATTCGTGAAGATGTTGATTTGGTATTACCAAACGATGTTGCTAATGTTGTTTCAAGTTGGACTGGTGTCCCTGTAAATAAAATTACAGGTTCTGAATCTGAAAGATTATTAAACATGGAAGAAATTTTACACAATAGAATTATTGGACAAAATCAAGCTGTTATAGCTGTTTCTAGTGCTGTCAGAAGAGCTCGTGTTGGTTTAAGAAATCCAGATAGACCTATTGCAAGCTTTATCTTTGCGGGTCCTACTGGTGTTGGAAAAACTGAATTAACCAAAGCCTTGACAGATTTTCTTTTTGATTCAAAAGAAAGCTTTATTCGATTAGATATGTCTGAATACATGGAAAAACATACTGTTGCTAAATTAATAGGTTCTCCACCAGGCTACGTAGGGTATAATGAAGGTGGTATATTAACTGAGTCCGTTCGTTCAAAACCTTATTCTGTAGTTCTCTTTGATGAAGTAGAGAAAGCACATCCGGATGTATTTAATTTATTATTACAAATTTTAGATGACGGAAGACTGTCTGATTCCAAAGGAAAAGTAATAGATTTTACAAATACCGTAATAGTAATGACAACAAATTTAGGGGCAAAAACTATAGAAGAGCAAAGTGGTATTAAAAATCTTGTAACTAACGAAGATGATGCTGAACTAAAATTAGTTGTTAATGATAATAAATATAATAGTTGGAAACCTAGTCAAGAAAATGAACAAGAAACAAGACTAATTAAGAAAACAGGAGAGTTAGTAAAAGATGAATTGAAAAATTTCTTTAGACCTGAATTTTTAAATCGAATAGATGAGATTGTTGTTTTTAACCATTTAACAAAACATGATGTGTGGGAAATTTCGATATTGATGTTAGACCAGTTAATTAAAAGAATAAGTGATAAAAATATTAAGTTAGTTATCTCAGAAGAAGTTAGATCTTTACTTGTTGATGAAGGGTATGACCCTCTATATGGTGCTAGACCTTTGCGCCGAACAATTATGCATTACTTAGAAGATAAATTAGCTGAAAAATGTCTTTCAACAGAGTTTAAACCTGGTACCACAATAGTAATAAAAAGAAAAGACTTAAAGACGTTTAAGAAAGATTTTGAAAATGATAATAATTTAAATAAGTTAGTTCAATTGATGGATAACGCATCAGTTCGATTATTATCAGATAAATATGGAGAAAATATTAAATCTTTAATTAAAGTAGGTTATTATGGTAAAAATTTTAAATTTGACGTTGATATAATAGATTCGATGTATCAAAATCCATTTGGGTATACAGATGAAGAAACATTTACAAATTATCTGGATATTGAAGTTAAAGAAAAAGAAGAAAGAAAATTCTTAACTGATAATTAAAATATCCGGTTAACATTATTTTTCAATACTGAACCTTTTATTATGTACAAAATAATAATTTTATTATATTTAAATAAAAATATATGAATATAAGTTCTGTAAATTTGTATGAAGAATACAAAAAGACAGAAATTGGAAAAATTATAGAATTATTAGATGAAGAATTGATAGGTTTAAAACCTGTGAAATCAAGAATTCGTGAAATTGCTGCATTATTATTAATTGATAAAGCACGTCAAAATTTGGGTATTACTTCTGCTAATCCAGGTTTACATATGTCATTTACTGGGAGTCCAGGAACTGGAAAGACAACTGTCGGTTTAAAAATGGCTGATATTTTATATCAACTTGGATATAGTAAAAAAGGTCATTTATTAACAGTTACAAGAGATGATTTAGTTGGTCAATATATTGGTCATACTGCACCAAAAACAAAAGAAGTTTTAAAAAAAGCAATGGGTGGAGTTTTATTTATTGACGAAGCTTATTATTTGTATAAACCAGATAATGAGCGTGATTATGGTTCAGAAGCAATTGAAATTTTATTACAAGTTATGGAAAATCAAAGAGATGATTTGGTTGTTATTTTAGCAGGCTATAAAGAGCCTATGGACAAGTTCTATGAATCAAATCCAGGTCTATCATCTCGTATTGCTAATCATATAGATTTTCCTGATTATAGTGTAAATGAATTATTACAGATTTCGAAGTTAATGTTACAAGATCAACAATATCAATTAACAATTGATGCTGAAGTTGCTTTAGGTCAATATATTAGTAAACGAAAAGAAAAACCATTATTTGCAAATGCAAGAAGTATTAAAAATGCATTAGATCGTGCTCGTATGCGACAAGCAAATAGGATTTTTGATAGTCGTGGCGAGATATTGACTAAAAAAGAATTAGTCAATTTAGAAGCACAGGATATTTTACAAAGTACTATTTTCAATTAAAGATTATAAAAATATATTATGAGTTTACTTATTATTGGTGGAACTGGAACTCTTGGGAGGCAAATTGTTCTTCAAGCTTTAACTAAAGGTTATAAAGTTCGATGTTTAGTTCGTAATTTTCGAAAAGCTAGTTTTTTAAAAGAATGGGGAGTTGAATTAGTTTATGGTGATCTAACAAAACCAGAAACAATTCCACCATGCTTAAAAGGTATTACTGCAATTATTGATTCATCTACAAGTCGACCAGATGAAGATGAGTTAGATTCATTGAAAACTGTTGATTGGGAAGGTAAATTATATTTAATCGAAGCAGCAAAAGTAGCAAACATTAAGCGTTTTGTTTTTTTCTCAGCTCAAAATGTTGAACAATTTCCCAAAATTCCATTAATGAAATTGAAATATAGTATTGAACAAAAATTAGTAGAATCCAAAATTCCGTTTACTATATTTCGACTAACTGGATTTTATCAAAATTTAATTGGACAATATGCAATTCCAGTATTAGAGAATTTTCCAATATGGGTAACTAACGAAAATATGTCAGTTTCCTATATGGATACACAAGATATTGCAAAATTTTGTTTGAGAGCACTACAATTACCAAAAACTGAAAATCAATTATTCTTTTTAAGTGGATTAAAAGGTTGGGTCTCATCTGAAATTATTCAGTTATGCGAACAACTTGCGGGTCAACCAGCAAAAGTTCAACGAATACCTTCTTTTTTACTTAATTTTATAACTAATTTATTAGGATTCTTTGAATGGGGTCAAAATATAAGTGATCGATTAGCGTTTGTTCAAATTTTAAATGCTGCAAAAGATTCTTCGAAATCAACTTTTGAATTATATAAATTATTTAAAATTGATTCATCTGAAATTATCCAATTAGATGATTACTTTTTAGAGTATTTTATTCGATTATTAAAACGTTTACGTGATATAAATTTTGAAGATGTTCAAAAACAAAGAAATTTAATTTTGTAACCAATATTTTCTATGAATTATATTAATTCTATAATTAGGATTTTGGAAATTCCATCTATTAGATCTAACAATAATGTACTAATGATTAAATTCAAAGCTCAAATACCATGTCTTAGAAATAAAACCGAACAATATAGTATTATTGATTGCACAATATGGGGGGAATTAGCTTATGATTTAGTTAATTATTATCAAGTAAATGACTATGCATTAATAGAAGGTCACATATCGATATTCAATAATATAGAGAACTGTCCAGTAAATACTATATATCATTTAAATATTACTAAATTATATCCTTTTTTGTTTACATTTGAAGTATCTGATTAAAATTAAACAGTTATGGATAGTTTATTTAAATTTTTATAATAAAAAAGTTTAGATTTATCTGATTTTAGTATAATTAATAATATTAATAATAATTTCTACGAAAAATTAAATGTTAACTTTAAAAATTTTAGTATATACAACAATTATATTCTTTGTCTCATTATTTATTTTTGGTCTACTTTCAAGTGACCCTTCACGTAACCCAAATCGTCGGGATCTTGAATAAAACTAAATCTCTAATTTAAAACAAATCTGAAAAGATTTGTTTTAAATTAGAGATTTTTATACTATAATAATCATGTATGTATATATATATTTAGACTTTTTTGAAATTCTTTACCAAATCAATAAATAAAGTTTTCCATATTATGAAATATTTAAATTCACGAACAAAAGAAGTTTTAATTAAATTAGCTTTAACTATATTATTTGTATTTTTCAATCCAGGAACTGCAAAGGCAGAGATTGGGGGTTTGACAAAATGCAGTGATTCTCCTGCATTTGATAAACGTTTAAAAGCAAGTGTTAAAAAGCTAGAACAGCGTATGAATAAATATGAAAAAGGTTCTCCTCCTGCTTTAGCTTTACAGCAGCAGATTGATCGAACACAAGTACGTTTTGATAAGTATAGTCGGTCAAACTTATTATGTGGTGCTGATGGATTACCTCATTTAGTTGCGGATGGTCGTTGGAGTCATGCAGCTGAATTCATTTTACCAGGTTTTGGTTTTATTTATATATCTGGTTGGATAGGTTGGGTTGGTCGAAAATATTTACGTACGATAAGTAGTATTAAAAACCCTTCAGAAAACGAAATAATTATAAATGTACCTTTAGCATTAAAAATAATGACAACAGGTTATATATGGCCAGTTTCAGCTTGGCAAGAATTAATAAGTGGTAATTTAGTAGCACCTAACGATGATGTAACTGTATCTCCACGTTAATCTTTATTTCATAAAATTGAAAAATTTTTATTAAAAAAAAATTCAAAATTATTAAGTTATTTACTAAAATTATGGAAAACTTTCAAAAATATTTATCAACAGCTCCTGTTTTACTAACAATTTGGATGACTTTTACTGCAGGTTTTATTATTGAAATAAATAGATTTTTCCCAGATATGCTTGGATTATATTTTTAAAATTACATTAAAAAATAAAATAGTAATTAAACTTACTATCTTATTTTTTAATTTTTCGATTTAACTAGCCAGCCAGTCGCATCCAGGGAAGGCAGAGGGCTGCTTTTTCTGTATACAATAGTAATAACGTTTGATTACGAGCTCGACATCCGACATATAACGTCTATAGCTTCTTGACTAATACCATACTCTTTAAGCAAACGTCTTATCAAAAAAAGATAATGCTTACCATCAAGTTGGAACATGTGCACTAAACAAGCTATCATTCTAATAATTGATGATAAATTTTTTTCCCGGTTTTTTAGAGCGGCCTTGAGAAGATTATGTGCATGATCTAAAGTTACACCAGACCAGTTTTTGCTGTCCCAATATTCTCTTTGAAGATTTATAAGAACACAGAAGTTATTATAGAATATGATCTCTTCAGATTCGTCCATATACAGCAAATAGCAAGGCAATAGCGCACCCACAAAATTTTCTGTTTTTGATCCAATATAATAATAATAACAAACAAAGTAGTACATTAAGATAAAAGCGATTGTGTTATTTATAATTATATAAATAATTCTATACCTAAATTTTCTTTGTACCTTCAACTTATTCGCGAACTTAGAATTAGTAATTAATTTTTGAACCTTACGTCCTTCATATACAATAACCCCTATACAGATACCTTTCGCTAGATTATTAAAGAATGCTAGGAAGACCTTCGGCCTTTATTAAGGGACAAATTACAAAGAATTATCTAGTTAATTATACGTTTTTTAGGGAACTATTACAATAATTAAATAATTTTAAAAATTAGAATTTTTAAAATTATTTAATTACTACTAATTAACCATTAATAGCTGGAGCTGTTAAAGCAACTGGTAATACTTCACCTGCAGCTAAATCTAATGGGAAGTTATGAGCATTACGTTCATGCATTACTTCCATACCTAAATCTGCACGGTTGATGATATCAGCCCATGTGTTGATAACACGACCTTGAGAATCTACAACTGATTGGTTGAAGTTGAAACCGTTTAAGTTGAAAGCCATAGTAGATACACCCATAGCAGTTAACCAAATACCTACAACTGGCCATGCAGCTAAGAAGAAATGTAACGCACGAGAGTTGTTAAATGATGCATATTGGAAGATTAAACGACCAAAGTAACCGTGTGCAGCTACAATGTTATAAGTTTCTTCTTCTTGTCCAAACTTATAACCGTTATTAGTAGATTCATTTTCAG
>Ga0209503_10001630_pt1 | contig 11402 bp, 5 predicted proteins | sample SouAtlMetagenome_2_FD_187448 | JGI IMG/M metagenome (GOLD analysis project Ga0209503, IMG submission 187448) | Marine eukaryotic phytoplankton communities from Atlantic Ocean - South Atlantic ANT15 Metagenome (SPAdes) (version 2) | ecosystem: Environmental > Aquatic > Marine > Oceanic | place...
GATAGAGAGGCGAGTCAATAAGGAAAACCTTATAAAGAAGACCGTGACGAGCTCTTCAAGTTTCTTCTAGTACAGGTAAGACTCATTAGAGCACTCAAGCCCAAACGTATTGCTCGTGAAATGACCGGTATTAATGAAATATCAGTGGTGAAGATCACTACGCAGTAACACGCATGATCGAAGAACTTGGTTATAAGACACATGCCATGTAGTACACAAGCTCCCCGGGCCTTCTGATCAATGTGGTGACGTTCAATCAAGAAACCGTTGGATCTTAATTGCAAGAAGAAAAGATGAATACCTGTGTCCTTTTGACCTCAAAGCATCACTAGAAAGGATGCCAACTCCATAGTACTACACCAGGCCCCTCTTACTCTCCTCAGGCTACTTCAAGTTAGTCCCACTGACGTAATGAAGGTTTACACCACATTCATTCATAGTGCTAGTATTACACGTGGAGTCACTTACGCCAAACTCACTCACACCGTTGCAGAGGGTCGGTATACCACCGCACCCCACTTATTTCCTCAGGCTGCACTGATCATGATCATGATCATGATCATCATGATGATCCCAACTTGAACTTGAACACTGCCTCGGGTACGGAGGCTCTCTCTCTCTCTTCGCCGCCTAGGACCCTCGCTACATCATACCGCGCTACGGCATTCTCTTGCTAGCCTCGATACGCGCTTGTAGCGTCCATATATATTGAATAGATACATGACGGTCTAGACTCGGAAGATATAGTACATGCTACATGCGCGTATCCGAAACCGGGCCGGTGCCGCAGGTGCGCCGCACGACCACAATGGACGCGCCGCCGCGCCGCGCCCCGCCGGAGGCGTTGCGGAACGAGACCGCCCGCAGCCGCGCCATCGCCCACTTCGCGGCCTACTGGCTCTTCCTCCTCTTCATCCTCGCGGCCGTCTTCACGCCGCGCTACACGCGGCACTTCTACCGGCAGACCGCCGCCGTGCGGGAGCCCCTGCTGCGGAACGAGATCCTGGACAACGTGTTCCTCGAGAACGCCATGAGCGCCGAGCAGGTCTACCTCGCGCTCGAGACGCTGCTTGTGCCGCACGCGTTCCAGGATCGCTACTACGCCGGCCTCGTGCCGGGGTCCGTGGACGCGCGGGGGCGCTACGGGCGCGGGCAGGCCTTCTCGCGCGACGACAAGACGCTGAAGTACCGCCCGCGCTACACGGCCATGGCCCTGCTCGCGCTCGGGCGCGTGCGCCTGCGGCAGCTGCGCGTGCGGGCGGACGGCGGCGCGGCGTGCCGGGCTCCCGGGTTCCTGAAGGCATTCTACGCGACGCACGCCGGCGCCGGCGCGCCGGCGCGGTGCTTCGCACGCTACTCGCGCGCGGACCAAGACGCGGGCGACCTGGCGCTGCGCGACCCCGCGGACGGGACGGACCTGGCGCTCGAGTACCGGGCCTCCAGCGACGGCGGGGGGTGGGTGTCGCCTTACTCGAAGGTGGACTACGGGCCGGGCGGCCAGGTCAAAGACCTGCGCGTGGGCGCGCGGCTCGCGCGCGAGGATCTGCGCCAGCTGCGGCGCGCGGGCTTCGTGGACAACGCCACGCGCGCCGTCTTCGCGGACATGAGCTGGTACAACCCGAACGTCGACATGTTCACGCACGCCCGCCTCGCGTTCGAGTTCCTGCCCGCGGGCAAGGTGCGGCCGACCGTCGCCGTCGACTCGGCGCCCCTGCTGCACCTTCAGCGCGCGTTGAAGGGCGAGCCGCCCTACGCGCCGCGCGACCGCGCGGCCGTGCTGCTGGAGTTCGCGCTCTACTTGATGAGCTTCTGGTACCTCGTGCGCGTGACCGAGGACGTCACCGACTACGCGTCGCTCAAGGCCTACCTCGCCGTCGGCTGGAACGTCGCCGACGTCGCCAGCGTGGCGTGCTTCGTCGTCGCCCTGGTCATGCGCGTCGTCACTTCGTTGAAGATGTTGATGGGCCACGTCAACACCTTCAGCGAGAACGTGGCCGCCGACCAGCACGAGGACCTCGGCGGCGCGGCGAGCTACGACAAGTACATCCGGCTGCGCCTCACGTTCCAGTACTACCGCTACGGCCGGAACTTCCTCGCGGCGGGCGTCCTCGTGAACTTCGTCAAGGCCTTCAAGTTCCTGAGCGTGTCGCGGCAGCTGTCGCAGTTCACGCGGACGATCTACGTCGTGTCGGCCGAGATGCTCAACGTGCTGCTGATCCTGGCCATCGTCCTCGTGGGCTTCGCGATCGCGTTCCACGTGCTGCTCGGCCACGCGATCGCCAAGTACCGGACGTTCTCCGACGCCGCGATCACGCTGCTGCTGGTCGTGTTCGGGGACTTCGACCTGGAGGAGATCATCGCCTTCGCGCCGCTGCTGGGCGTGCTGCTCATGCTCGCGTTCGTCGTGATCATGACGTTCATCATCCTCACGATGCTGCTCAAGATCGTGGACGTCAGCTACGGCGAGGTGCTGGAGGAGATATCGGGGGGCGAGGGGGACCTCGCGCGGGACATGCGCCTCGCGCTCTACCGCCTCGCCTACGACGCCTACTGGACGGTCCAGATCCGCTGCACGCTCTGCCGCGCGCGGGGCGCGCTCGCGCGGACCGCCGGCCCGGGCGGGGCGCACGCCCAGAAGCCGCCCGCGCGAGTCGGCGCGGGGTCCGGGGCCGCGGGCCCGCGCGCGCCGCCCGACGGGGCCGCCGCCGCCGAGGAGGCCGCGGCGGCGGCGGCGCCCGCCGACGGCCGGAGCGACCTGCGGCGCGCGCTCGCCAAGCGGGAGGCCCACCTCAAGAAGCGGTCGCGGGCCTTCGACCCGGACGCCGAGCGGAGGCTGCTCGTCGATCACTTCATACGCGAGGGCAGGGACGTGTTCGAGGGCGACGTGGAGGGGTCGGACGTCGGCGACCGGTTTGCGAAGGTCCTCGGCCAGCAGGCGGCCCTGGCGGAGCTCTCGGGGAAATTCGCAGAAGTATCCTAGTACTAGTAGTAGGCCGCGTGATTGTATCGAGCTACGTCCGAGTCGAGTGATAAAGTCGATGCTCGCGAGTCGCCGCCTAAGCGCCTCAGTGGCACCCCAAATTGAACGCGAGAAAAAGAGAGAGGCGAGAGGAGAGAGAGACGGAGAGAAACGGCTCAAAATACCCGCTCCGCCGTAGTCGCAAGGCGCGCTAAACCCGTAAACATCTATCAGGGGGGCATCCCTTTTTCGAGAAGGAGGGAGGTCCATGCGACCACCTTCGAACCCGAACTACCCTTCTGTTAGCGTCGGGCCTCGGGCGCCGCGTCGACCGTCGTAGGCGTAGTCGGCGCGGCGCGGCTTGACGACGCGTCCACCAGTCGCACCACCTCTGGCGCAGAGTCCGGGAGCTTCTTGCTTGCTTGCTAGTGTCTTACAGGCCGCTAGCCGCGGGTTTCCTAAAACGCGCGGGAAGCCCTGGAAGCCGCACCCCGGGGCGACACCCCCTCAGACTGCCTCATCGTCGCTGACTCATCGCCGATCCCGCAAATCAGAACTTAGAGTCTGATGGCGGGCGACACCCGGGCTGCGCCGCGGGCGGGCGGAACGACAAGCGGGGCGGCGAAGCCCCACGGCCGAAAGACCAACTTTGAGGTCCCGGCAGCTCCACTCTCGGGCTTGGCCCTGAGGTATTGACCTCGCGAGAGCGGACGGCACGAACAAAATTAATGCTTCTGCTCCTAGCGGCCGCAAAAGACACTAGCACGGCTGAGGGCGAGGGAGCGGCCCTCGTGCGCTTGGCAATTGGCGTGACCCATCGGAACAGCCGAAGTCTTGGTTAGACCAGCGTGGGCAGCTGCTACCTGCTAAAGCGAGGCTAAGGCCTCCGTGCCTGTAGAAACCATGGACGCGTACGCCTCCCCGGCCGGCGACGCCTTCCGCGCGCCCAAGTGCACGCCGGTGACGCTATACCAGAGCGAGGAGAAGCCCCCCGCCGAGTCCGCGTCGTCCCAGCTTGCCGCCTGCGAAGGCTTCCTGGCGTATGCGATCAAGGGCGGCAAGATCCGCGTCCTGGCTCGGGGGTCGGCAACTCGCACGCTGCTCCGCGGCCACTCCCAGCGCATCGTCGACCTGGCCTTTGGCGGCGGCGCCGCCGGCGCCGCCGCGTCCCTCGCCTCGTGCTGCGCGGCCGGCCGCCTCTGCACTTGGACCGTGCGCGAGGGGCCCGGCGGCGACGAGGTCGCGCACGAGCGCGGACCGGAACTAGAAATCGCGGGCGCGGTCCGCCTCGCGTGGCGCCCCGGCCCCGCGCCCCCCCCCGCCCTCGCGGTCGCGGGCGAGGCGGGGGCGGTCGTCGTCGCCGACGCGCGCGACGCGGCCTCGCTGAAGCAGCTCCCGCGGGGCGGCTCTAGTTGCCACGACGTCGGCTGGAGCGCCGACGGCGCGGCGCTCGCGACGGCGGCGGCCGACGGCCGCGTTCGCGTCTTCGACGACCGCCTGGAGCTCGTGGCGGACTTCGCGCCCGCCGGCGGCGCCCCCGTGCACGCCGTTGCGTTCCTCGCCGGCGACCGCCTCGCGACGGCCGTCGACGGCGGCGAGACGATTAGCCTGTGGACGGTGGCGCCGGGCGACGCCCCGCGCCGCGACCACGCCCTGGCGCTCGCCCGGCCGCCCGCGAACACAAGACCCGCCCGCGCGCGCCGCGTCGCCGCGGCCGGCGGCGGCGCGTTCGTCCTGGTCACGGCGGCGGCCCCCGCGACGGACGCCGCCGCCGACGAGAGCGGCGGGGCGGCGCTCTACGTCGCGCACGTGGACGCGGAGACGAATAAAATCGACCACGTCGCGCCGTTCGCCGTGTCTCAGCCGGTCCTCTCGCTCGCCGCGCTCGACGCGGACCTCACGGACGACGCCAACGACGCCGAGGCCGAGGCGGAGCCGGCGGGCTTCGAGATACAGCTCTTCTGCGTCCAGACTCGCGCGATTCAGCAGTACTTTCTCCGTCCGTCCGCCCTGTACCCCGCCACGGCGGCGCCCGCCACGGCGGCGGCGGCGGCGGCGGCGCCCGCCACGGAGGACCCGCCAGCGCGCCAGCGTGCGACCGGTCGCCCCCTCGCCGTGAAATTTCGATTTCCGCACAGGCTGCAGAAGTTCGCGGCGCTTCATCTCTCGCCGGAGCCGCGGCCGACGCCCGCCGCGCCGGCGCCGCCGCCGGCGCCCGCGGCGCTCGCGTTTGACGTAGCCGCCGCGCCCACGTCGCCCCCGGCGCCAGCGGCGCTCGCGCTTGACGTGGCCGCGTTCGCCGCCGAAGCAAAGGCCGAAGCGGCCGCTGCGGCGGTGTCCGCCGTACGCACCGTCACCGCCACCGTCACGCAGCTCGTCGACGCGTCGCTGGCGCGCGCGGCAGCGGCGCAAGAAGCATCGACGCGCTCGATCGCGACGCAGCTAGACCGCATCGCTGCGGCAGACGCGGACGCCCCGCGTGCCCGCGCCGCGGCGATGCGGTTGGGGGCCATGGAGGGCTCGGGGGTCGCCATCAAGCAGGTGCTGCCCGAGGTGCTCGCGCGCGTCGACGCCCTGGAGAAGAAGATAGACGTGCGCGTCGACGCCCTGGAGAAGAAGATAGACGTGCGCGTCGACGCCCTGGAGAAGAAGATAGACGCCATTCTGGCCGCAACCGCTTCGGCTCCACCCGCTTCGGCCGCCACCGCTTCGGAGCCACCGGCCGCAACTTCCTCCACCGATGTGCGCACGCGGTGCCGGATGCTCGCTAGCAGTGGCGACTACGACAGCGCGGTGTATCGGGCCGTCGAGCAGTCAGACGTCGACGTTCTCTTGTATGCGTTAGATGCCGTCGGCATCGACAAGGTTCGAACGATGTCGCCTTTGCCGTTCGGACAGCTTACCTTGCTCTGCCTTGTTCAACAACTCGGGACAACACTGGCTCGGGACGACGCGGTTGATTTCAAGCTCGAATGGCTCCAGCTAGCTGTGCTCGGCCTCGACGCGTCCAACCCACGCATCGCGGACCACGTGCCGGCAGTCTTACTGCAGGTCAAAGCCTGCATGGAAGGGCTCCCTGCAGCCGTAACGGCGAGGCACCGCGAGCGCATCTCGCTGCTCGTCCACGTGTGCCAGTCGATCGGGTCGTCCGCCACGCGCCGGGCCTGACTTCTTCCGCCCCCCTACCCATAGTTCTAGATACACTTACTAGTTGAGGGCCCCAACAACGAAAGGAGAGCCGCCCGTCGTTCAACGGTCGTTGCCAGGCGTTGCTAGCCTATAGATGGTGGTTGCTAGGGGCTAGGTCTGCCGCCGGCCCGTCGCGCGACATAAATGCAGCCCGGTGCCGCGCCACTCCGCGGGGACGGCCTCGGGCGCCGTGAACGCCACGCGGTCGAAGAGATTTTCCAGGTCGGCGAAGAACGGTGCTTCGCGCGCGTCCACGCGGCGCTTGTACGCGAGGTAGACGACGGTGCGCGCGTCCGATACCTCACCCAGCGTTCGCAACAGGGCCGGGAGTGCCGCCACGTCGTAGAGGCAGTCGGCGGCGACGACTACGTCCCACGGCCCCGCGAGCGCCGCCGGCAGGGGGGCGCCCCACGCCAGCGGTTCCACGCGCAGGCCCGCCGCGGCGCCGACGTTCGCCGCCACGTTCGCGCGGGCGAGTTCCATCGCCGCCGGCAGGTCCGTCATCGCGACCTCGCGCGCGCCCCGCAGCCAGCATGCGGTGCCCACGAGTCCGGTACCTGTGCCCAACTCCAGAACTTTCCCTGCAAACCGCCCCTCCTCCCGCCATTCGGGCAGCCGCGGCCTGTGCATAAATCAACCAGTGAGTCGGGTGTCTCGGCAAAAACGCGGCCGTGCTGGCCAAGTCACGCGGTCAAAGAGAACCACACCGCCACACCATCGAGCTGGCGCCGCGTCAATGGCGTGGAGGTCATGATTCAGCAGTGGCGGAGACGCGCTGCGAAAATTGGATTTATGCACTGGCCGCGGCAACATGAAAGTCAAGGCCCGGCCCGCATTCCACAGGACGCCCGCAATACCGCCTTCTGTCATCTGCTGCGCGAGACGCAGCGTCTGCTTTCGCGGCCTGCCGTGGATCTCGGGCAGCACGCCCACATCCGCGAGGACGAACGGTTCCCGGGCAGCAGTGAAGTCGACGCCTAGCCTGTATTGATAATTCCGCAATAAGTCTTAGGATAACCTGACGCACTGGTCGATTTCCACGCAGGGTCGAACGCGCCGCCGCTCTTCGACGCGGGGCGGGCGAACAGGTCTGCGGCGGTGAGATCGAAGGTCACTGGAACAACCGGCAGAGAGCGTCGTCGGGCGGATGCAAACCATTCGCGCAACTGCGCCTTTTTATCGTCAGCAAGCGCTGCCATCCGGCTGATTTAGGATTCGAGGTAGCCCTACCATTAATGATGGAAGATATAACAGGGACGCCTAGTTCTACTATTAACGACGCTACGGAGAGCGCTGAGCAAAGGGCAGCTATTATCACCAAGCTGGCCGACCACATACGACGCTACGGAGAGCGCTGAGCAAAGGGCAGCTATTATCACCAATCCCCCCTGACGAACACACAAAGTCCTTACTGAGGACGCCGGGCGACACACCTGAGAGGCCAACATGCTCTCGCTCGCCGGGCGACGGCCAGGTGCTCGTCTCTATGCGCGGGAGGACAAGCCCTCGCGCCGCAGCAAGACGGCAAGCCCGTCCTACCTCCGTCCCCTGCACCGCTCGTACCGCGTGGAGGCGCTGGGTCCAGACTCGATTAAACCTTTGGTCGAACTTGGGTTCTGGTCCAAGTCGGTTGAAGTGCGACGGGACAGCGCCGCAGCCCTATCAACCTTAGCGCGGAATCCGGATAACCTCGGGACGCTAGGACGCTCGGGCGCCCTTGGCGCCACGCTGTCACTGCTGATTTCCACCGACGACGCCTGCGTGCGCGACGCGACGTTGACGTTGGGCCAACTCGTCCAGTGCGTGGAGCTGGCGGACCGCTTTATGGAGCGGACCGGGGGGCTCGAGACCGTGCTGGGCCTGCTGCGGTCGCCCGCGCCACGGCCCGCGCTGGTGGTGGTCGCGAATTTGGCGTGTCAGCGGGGCGCGGCCGACGCGATCGTCGCACGGGGCGGGCTCCGGCCGCTCGTCGCGCTCTTGCGCGCGCCGCGGCACGACATTCGAAACGAGGCGGCGGGCGTCGTCGCAGAGCTCGCGCGGCGCGCGCGCGACCGGACGGCGCTCGGCGCGGACGGCGCGGTCGTCCGGGCGGTGCTCGCCCTGCTCGCGGGAGAGTTCACGGACCGCGAGGCGGCCGTCGAGGCCGCAGTCGTCGGGTTCGTCGCCGCGCTCGCGGCCGCGCCGGCCGCCGCGGCCGCACTCGTCGAGCACGGCGGCGTGACCACGCTGTGCGCAAAGCTACGGGATCAGAGCCCGCCGCTCGAGATGGTCGCCAGGATGCTGAGAGCTATCCTGGCCCTTGCAGCGGCTCCCGCCGCGCGCGCGGCGCTTGTGGCCTCCGGCGCGCTCGACGCAGTCGCGGCCTGCGCATTTGCAGAACTCCCGGCTCGTTACGGAGTAGCGTCGCTTGCGATAATTGGGCCGGTCGACGGTGCTCCGGGCGGCACGCCAGCGCCGCGCGGCGGGGGCGAGGGGGGCGGCACGGGCGGCGGCGCGGCCGCGCTTGCGGCCGCGCTCGCCGACCCCCATGCTAACCCGCGTCGCGTCGTCGTGACCGCAGTAGAAGTCGTACGCTCTCTCGCGCAGGACGCCGAGGGCGCCGCCGCGGTCGTCGACGCCCGCGTTCTCCCGCACGTATTGCCGGTGGCAACGGTGACCTTTCGACGCGACAGACGTTTAGGCCGCGCGTCCGCCCAAACCCTTTGGCGCTGCGCGCTCGCCGCGCGCGACCAGCCATCCGAGGCTGCGTCGCGCCGCTTGGCGCACGCGCTCGCGTCCCAAGGCGCGATCGCTGCGCTGGGTCATCACTTGGGAAGCAGTGATTTGGATTCGCAGTCGTCTTCGGCACACGCCTTGGCAGCCCTCAGCGACGCGCGAGACGTGACCGCCGCGTTGACGCGGCCGAAAGCCCTTACTTCATTGGTGGCGCTCCTTCACCTCCCGGAGCCCGAGGCGGCATGTCGGCTAATCGCATGCGTCGCCGACAAACCGCGCGCCGCGAGGGTTCTGCTGGACGGCGGCGCCGCGGCTTCGTTGTTGGGGTTGTTGGGGCCCGCCCTGGGCCGGAGCGCCCGCTACGCCGTGGACGTGCTTAACGCTGTACAACGGCTGCTCGAGGCCGCGACGCCTGCCGAGCGCGACGCCGCGGCCCGGCATCGTGGCCTTCGTGTCGTCCGCCGCGTGGCGAACACCGACCACCCGGCTAGGGCTGCGGCGAAGGGCGTTTTGCGAGCTCTCAAGGAGGAGGCGTCGCTATTGCTCGTGCAAATGGCGATCCTCTCGTTCCTCAAACGCTTCCGCGACCCGGCGTGGCGGCGCAGGTTCCGCGCGCGGCAGAGGCCGAGAAGAGATGGATAAGTTGCACGTCGAGGACGCCCCCCATGTGTAACATTAGGAATCCTCGGCAGCGTCCTCCCTTGGCCGATAAGAGTCATAAGACCGCCGATTAAAGCGGTCTCGGAGTTTATTTCCTTTAGGATATGACTCGGATTCCTTCCTTCATTACTATCATGATTTATTGATGAGTACCGTTGTCGGCTGGTCATGGGGGACAAGCTACCCCGGGAGATTGAAAATCCGTTGTATAGATACCTTACTGCTATTTCGAAGCTCCGGTTGGGCATCCTGACCGAGCAGGGAGAAGGCTCTTAGGAGCTTGTTCCTTCAAGTTTTTTAGGTCTTCCTTAATTTATATATTTATTTCAAGTTATTTTATTTTTATTTTATTTTATTTCAACCGTGACCGTGACAAGTTATCATGATTTATATATTATTTATCAAGTTCACACTAACAACCAGAGAAGGTAAAGAAGCCGTCGTGTGATTGAAAAAGCGTACTAGTACGTGTACTAGTAAATATACTACGACGTTGTTAGAGGAGCGACGACTTCTTCTTTTCGTCGAGCTTCGTGGGGTCGCACCGGCTCTCCCGGACGAGGCAGTCGCCCCGCGCGTCGAAGACGAAGCCGAGGCGTGCGGCGAATGCCCGCGCCTCCCCGGCGTCGTCGAAGCCGAGCTGCGCGGCGAGGCACGCCGGCGGCACGGTCGGCCGGAACGCGCGGAGGACCCGGGCCGCGGCGTCGGTCCGCACCGCGTCGGCGACGGCGTCCAGCAGGTAGGCGCCCATGTTGGGGCAGCTCTGGTGCAGCCGGAGGAACGCGACGGCGTTGCCCTGCGCGAGCGCCGCGCGCGCCGCGAGCGCGTGCGCGACGGCCGGCGCGTCCCACAGCTTCTCGGGCAGCTCCGCGAGCGTCCGGAGCAGCTCGAGGTCCGCCGCGTCCGTGCTCTTCGAGTGGCCGAGGTGCACGTAGTAGAGGATGCGGTACGCGAGGAACTCGGCGCGGTGCGGCGAGTCCGCGGAGTGGAGCTCGCCGAGCCGCGTCTGGCACTGGTTGTACTCGTTCAGGTCGCCGGACTCGAGCGCGATGCGCGCGTGCGTCTCGTAGGCGTGGACCGTGAACGCGTTCTGCAGGTTCTGGACGGTCAGGTCCTGGCGGATGGCCTTGAGCTGGTTGCACGCCCAGGCGTAGTCGACGTCGCCGCCGCGCCACCGCTCCTTGAGCCGCTGGAGCGCCGAGCGGAGTACTCGCTCGGGCCGCACCGTCGCCGCGTCCGGCGCCGCCGTAAGCCGCAGGTAGTCCTTCTCCAGCGCCTCGCACGTGCCGACGATCGGCGCGCGCGCCGCCGACGGCGTCGCGGCGCGCGACGTCTTCGCGCGGCCGTCGTCGCGGAACCGCGACGCGCGCGCCGCGCGCGCCCGCTGCTCGCTCGCGTCGGGCGCGGGCGCCGGCGGCGCAGCCCCGCGGTGCTGGCGCCGCCGTTTCGGCGCGGGCTCCTCGGGCCGGTCGAGGGGCGGCGCCGGCGCCGACGCCCAGTCAATTGCTCGCACTCGTCCGTTCGCTAGCGCGCCCGAGATGATGGCGTGCAGCTTGCGCTGCATGACGCTGCGTTCGCCGTCGCCGCTGCAGGACGCGAAGCACCGCTCCGCATAGGCCCGCACCGCCGGCATGTCCATGGACACGAATTACAGCGGGCTCCAACCGGGCCGCCTCAGTGCTGAGTGCTCGCCCTAACCAAACCTAAAAGCGTGTCGGCGTAGTTGCTGTTGGCGAAACGCCGACGAGGTGGCGCTGTTTGGAGCAGCTTGACAAGCAAAAAGGCTGGGGAGTCTAAGCTAAAGATAAATCACTTGCGATCGAGCCCCGCGGCCCGGGCCATTCATGCGCTGCATTTTTGGGGGGCGGGAGACCTAAAT
>Ga0209503_10001632_pt1 | contig 11392 bp, 6 predicted proteins | sample SouAtlMetagenome_2_FD_187448 | JGI IMG/M metagenome (GOLD analysis project Ga0209503, IMG submission 187448) | Marine eukaryotic phytoplankton communities from Atlantic Ocean - South Atlantic ANT15 Metagenome (SPAdes) (version 2) | ecosystem: Environmental > Aquatic > Marine > Oceanic | place...
GCCGCCGCCTCCGGCACCCCGCGCGCCGCCGCCGCCGCGCAGTCCTCGACACGGCGGAGCAGCGCCGCGGCGCCGCCGCCCGCGAACGCGACCGCGACGTCGGCCTCGCTCGCGTCGTGCCGGAGGTACTCCCGCAGGCGCTCGAGCGCGGCCGGGGCCGGGACTCCGCGCCGCGTCGCCTGTGAGCCCAAAAAAAATTATATGTCTCGAGCGACTCTCGAGATGCACTAGACGCACCGAAGCAAAGATTTTTGGGTCCATGTTTATCGCGAGTACTATTCTCCTATGTCTGAGGCAAAGCACTCGTCTCCTGTTATTAACACAGGTCGAGAGTCCCCCACCGGGCGGGATAAAAGCAGCCGCAGATACCCAGGGAGAGCTATAGGGATATCGGCCTGACCCAGGGCGTCGCGATCGCCGCGCGCCGAGGGCTGGGGAGCGTGCGGGTATGCGGGTACGAGTAGGAGCTGAGCTGCAGCGAAGCTGACCGCGCCGCGCCCTCGGGGGTTCGGCTGCGTTGCGTGCGATAGTTCCGCCCATCTGCACTGCTGTGTGTGCCTCACAGCCACCCTTGGGGTCCGCACGCGGGGCGGCGCTGAAAATAGCCGCGGCGCGGAACCCGTCACAAGCACGCGAAAAGCGGCCAGCATGAGCGCGCCGCCGATGCCGCGCCCGGAGCGCCTGGAGCTCCTGCGCACGAACCCCCTCATCGAGATCACGCTCCTCCACCGGGCGATGCGGCTCGAGCTGGAGGCCATGTGCGAGGCGACGCGGGCCCTGGCGGCGGCGCCGGCGAACGACGGCGCGGCGCTCGCGGCGCTGCGCCGGCGCTTCCGCGCGTTCGACGCGGTCTTCGCGAGCCACTCGGCGGCGGAGGACGACGTCGTCTTCCCCGCGCTCGCGGCCTGCGCGGGGCGCGACGTGGCGAGCCACGCGGCGGCGGAGCACATCGACGAGGTGGCGCTCGTCGACGGCGCGGCGGCGGCGCTGGACGCCGCCGCGGCGCGCGGCCGCTGCGACGGCGCGACGGTCGCGGCGCTCCAGGACCTCAAGGAGAAGCTCGCGGACCACATGGACCACGAGGAGGGCGAGATCTTCCCGCTCCTCGCGGAGATCCCCGAGCGCGAGCTCAAGCGCATGGCGGGGCTCGTGCTCGGCGCGCGGCCGGCCGACGTGCTCGAGCTCACGATCCGCCTGCAGGTGCAGCACCTGGAGCCGGCGCTCGCGCGCCACGTGCTTGGGACCATGTGCGAGGTCGCGCGCGGCACGCGGTTCCGGCGCTGGCTCGACCGCGCGCTCGGCGCCGCGGCGGGCGCGCCGGCGGCGGCGCCCGCGGCGCCGGCCGCGCCGGCCGCGCCGGCGGCACCGGCGGCACCGGCGGCGCCGGCGGCGCCGCGGCGGCGGTGCCCGCGCCACGGGCACCTCGCGCGCGTCGCCGCGCCGTGCTGCGGCCAGCTCGTGTGCTGCCGCCGGTGCCACGACGCGCGACCGGGCGCCTGCGACCGCGCCATGGACGCGCGCGCCGTGACGGAGATGGCCTGCCGCGCCTGCGGCGCGCGCGGGCCCGTCGGCCGGCGCTGCGCCGTCTGCGCGGCGCCGCAGGCGGGCTACTACTGCGGCCACTGCCGGCACTTCGACGACTCCGGCGCGCACACGTTCCACTGCCCCTTCTGCGACGTGTGCCGGCGCGGTCACGGCCTCGGCGTCGACTTCCACCACTGCATGCGCTGCAACATGTGCGTCGACATCACGCAGCTCGCGACACACGTGTGCACGGGCGCCGCCGGCCGGGCCTGCGGCGCCTGCGGCGGCGACCTCGCGGCGACGCCCGACCGCGTCGTCGTGCTGGGCTGCGGCCACCCCGCGCACGCGCGGTGCGCCGCGGCGCCGCCGGGCCGCTGCCTCGTCTGCGCGCGCGCGGCAGCAACGGACTAAGCACCCGCCGAGGGCTCGTCGTCGCCGGGGGGTAGGGGCTTCGTCCGTACGTCGGCCCCGCGCGCCGCGAGCGCTCCGACTCTGGGGAGCCTCGTGCCGTGACGTGGGGCTCCCGAGGCCTCCTCCGTCCCCACTGACTCCCCAGCTCGGGTTCTAATGTTTTATTTACGGTCCGAGCCTTGTCGGCCGAGGGAGGACGCTGCCGGCAATTTCTCATGCGTAGCATGGGAAGGGCTCCATGCCATAGCTGGTGCAATGGAAATACACGTCTAGCAGGATCCCAAGGTTCAACTGAGACGTATCCAAGCACACCCCGTGCTTGTATTACCCGCCTAGGCTACTTCCCATCCGAGTCCTAGGGTACTCCGATATCCCCTTAGTGGGGGTAAGTCGCCTCTCACTCCTAACTATCATCATCCCGAGTCACTCTTATTGACGGACGAATTTCCCGTCGCAAACCCCATCAAACACATGTGGGAGAAACTGTTTCGTTAGACGACTACACTACGCTGCCGGGGAAGTCCGGAGCTACACACTCCCGGGAAGCCTGGCCCGGTGAACAGCGCAGGCGCTGCGACCGTCCTGATTTCTAATTATCTAGCTACTTATCTGGCGAGCATCCTACTACTACTCCTAGTAGTACTAGGAGGCACGACTCGGAGCGCCTCCCCGGCGGCGCCTACTTTAGAAGTCCAGGTCCGCGGCGGAAAGGTCCGCGGCGCGCGAGACGATGAAGTCCTTGCGGTCCGCGACGGAGTCGCCCATGAGCAGGCTCACGACGCGGTCCGCGCGCGCGGCGTCGTCGACGTCGACGCGCTGCAGCCGCCGCCGGCCCGGGTCCATCGTCGTGCTCCAGAGCTGGTCCGGCATCATCTCGCCCAGGCCCTTGAAGCGCTGGATCGGCGGCGCGGAGGCGCGCGCGGCCAGCTCCGCCGCGAGCTCGGCCTCGGACCAGCAGTACGCCGGCCGCGCGCCGCCGCCGACCTTGTACAGGGGCGGGCACGCGACGAAGACGTGGCCGCCGCTCACGAGCTCGCGCCGGTAGCGGTAGAAGAAGGTCAGCAGCAGCGCGCGGATGTGCGCGCCGTCGACGTCGGCGTCCGTCATGATCACGACGCGGCCGTAGCGCAGCTTGGCCGCGTCGAAGGCCTCGCCGCGCGCGCCGAGGCCGAGCGCGGCGACGACCGCGGCGAGCTCCTGGTTGCCCGCGATGCGGTCCTCGGCGCAGCGCTCGACGTTCAGGATCTTGCCGCGCAGCGGCAGGATGGCCTGCGTGTCGCGGTCGCGGCCCTGCTTCGCCGAGCCCGCCGCCGAGTCGCCCTCGACGACGAAGAGCTCCGTGCGCGCGGCGTCCCGGCTGCTGCAGTCCGCGAGCTTGCCCGGCAGCACGCTCGTCGCCAGCAGCGACTTGCGCCGCACGGCGTCGCGCGCGGCCCGGGCCGCGGCGGCGGCCTTCTGCGCGCGCGCGGCCTGGTCCGCCACGGCCCGGAGCGCCGCCGGGTGCCGCTCGAAGAGGTCGCGGAGCGCGTCGCCCACGACCCCGTCGACGGCGGGCCGCGCGGCCGGCGAGCCCAGCCGGCCCTTGGTCTGGCCCTCGAACTCGGCCTCGGGCAGCCGCACGCTGAGCACGGCCGCGAGGCCCTCGCGCAGGTACTCGCCGGGCACGTAGTCGCCGGCGGCGGCGCTCCGCCCGAGGCCGCCGTTGGCCGCGCGCGCCACGGCCGCGCGCAGCCCGTCGAGGTGCGCGCCGCCGTCGCCCGTCCTGATCCCGTTCGCGAACGTGACGAGCCGATCCCCAAAGGCGCCCTTGCACCAGCGCAGCGCCGCCTCGACGCGCACGCCGCCGCGCTCGCCCCGCGCCACGAAGCCCGCGAAGGCCGGGTGGAGCAGGTCGCCCCTCACCAGCGTGTCGCCGTACTCGCCGACGCCGCCGGCGTGGCGCAGCACGTGGACCTTGGGGGCGGCGCCGCGCAGGTCCCGCAGCTCGAGGCGCAGGCCGGCGTTCAGGTAGGCCAACTCGTCCATGCGGTCGCGCAGGAGCCCCGCGTCCCACGCGCGCGCGCGGACGTCGCCGAACACCTCGCCGTCGGGCGCGAAGCGCACGGCCGTGCCGCCGCGGCCGCCGGCGGCCGCCGGCCGCCGCGCCAGCGGCGCCACGGGCGCGCCCCTCACGAAAGCCAAGCGGTGGTCGAAGCCGTCGCGGACGACGCGCGCCTCGAGCCGCGCCGACAGCGCGTTGACGACGCTCAGCCCGACGCCGTGGAGGCCGCCGCTCGCGCCGTAGGCGCTCGCCGCGCCGCCGAACTTGCCGCCCGCGTGCAGCACCGTGCAGACCGTCTCGAGCGTCGAGACGCCCGTCTGCGGGTGCGTGGTGCACGGGATGCCGCGGCCGTCGTCCGTCACGACGACGGACCCGTCCCGCCGCAGCTCGACGCCGACGCGCGACGCGTGGCCGCCCGCCGCCTCGTCCACCGCGTTGTCGAGCAGCTCGAAGACGAGGTGGTGCAGGCCGCGCGGGCCCGTCGAGCCGACGTACATGCCGGGCCGCTTGCGCACGGCCTCGAGGCCCTCGAGCACCGTGATCTGGTCGGCGCCGTAGTCCGTGGCCGCGCCGCGCGCCGCGCGCCGCAGCGGCAACCTCGCGGCCGGCCGCAGCGCGGCGGCGAGGCGCAGGAGCAACATGGCGAGGCGCATGCGCAAAACGACGTCACACCCTACAGATTTAGCAGCAAAAGCGCGCGTTGACCTTAAGTGCGCATGGGTGAACGCGATTCCTAGAGGGCAAGCTTGGAGTTAGCTAGCGGCCTGTTACACTCTAGGCATCCTACGGTCTCAGACATCTGGAGCGTCGCCCGCCTCCGCTAGCCAGCCTCCTGCGTCCGGCCAGCACTGGCAACCTCCCTGCGTGATAGTAAAAAAGTACACACGTCGAAGCATGGCAGAGGCGCCCGTCATTTTCACCTGCACCTTCTACACGTCCGAGGCGGACGTGCGCCTCGCGTGCTGCCTGAAGTTCCTGGGGCAGTGCCGGGCCCACGAGCTGGACGTCGTGGTCGTCGACGCGTCGCCGAGCGAGGCCATCCGGGCGAAGATGAAGGAGGCGCACCCCGCCGCGGAGGTCGTCAAGCAGACGGCGCAGGGGCGCAAGGGCGCGGCGCTGCGCGAGGCGCTGGGCCTCGCGGCGGCGCGCGCGGCCGGCGACGCGGCCTGGCTCTGCTGGCAGGAGCCCGAGAAGGACGCCATGGTGCCCCTCTGGGCCGCGTGCCTCGGCGCGGCGTCCGGGCGGGCCCTGGACGTCGTCGTGCCGCGGCGCCGCGCGGACCTCTTCCGCGACACGTACCCCGTCGAGCAGTACCACTCCGAGTCCTTCGCGAACGCGCTGCTGACGGCCGCCGCGGGGGACGCCGGCTTCGACGCGGACCTCGACTGGCACTTCGGGCCCTTCGCGCTCCGGCGCGCGCACGCGGGCCTCTGGCGCGCGCACGCGGGCGAGCTCTGGGACGCGCAGGTGGTGCCCGTCGCGGACGCGCTGCGCGCGGGGCTCCGCGTCGGCGGCGCCGAGGTGCCGTTCGCGGCGCCCGCGGCCATGAAGGCCGAGGAGGAGGGCTCGTTGGCCTTCATCCGGAAGCGGCTCGACCAGATCAACTTCCTCGACCCCAAGGTCATGGCCGCCCTGAAGAAGAAGCGGCCCGCGCCGGCCTGAGCGGCGGGACGACCCGGAGGCGATATGATAAAAACATGTGACCCACCGTGGAACGTTCCTCCGGGGGGCGGGGTCATCGGATCGCTGTACGGCCGGCGATCGCGCCGAACTCGTCCTCCTCGGCGGCGTGGCGCGCGGCGCAGAAGGGCTCCGCCGCGGGCGGCGCCGCGGGCTCGGGCACGACGAAGGCGCCGAGGACGTCGGCGGCGGACGCGTCGCGCGGCGGCGCGGCGGCGCCCGCCGCGCGGCCCGGCGGCGGCGCGGGGAACGCGTCCGCCGCGCCGCCCGCGGCGGCGGCCGGCGGGCCGCGCGGCGCGGGCGCCGCCGCGAGCGGGTCGAAGGGCGCGGCGGCGGGCGGCGGCGGCGCCATCGCGAGCGGCGGCGGCTGGTAGGGCGCCGCGCGCGGCGCCGGGACCGCGTGGCCCGGGTGGCCCGGGTGCGCGGGCGGCGCGAGCGAGTCGAACGACGGCGTGCGGGGCGGCGCGGCGCCCGGCGGCCCGGGCGGCGCGCCCGCGCCGGCGGGCGCCGCCGCGGCCACGGCGGGCGGCGCGGGCGGCTGCGCGTGGCCCATGGGCGGCGGCGGCGGCGCGCCGAAGTGCGGCGGCGGCGCGGACGGCGGCGCCTGGCCCATGGGCGGCGGCTGGAAGTGCGGGGGCGGCGCGGACGGCGGCGCCTGGCCCATGGGCGGCGGCTGCGGCGGCCCCGGCGCGCCCGGCGCCGCGAGCGGCGGCGTCGCGACGGGCGCCGGCGGCGCGGTCGGCTGCGCCGCCTGCGCCGCGATCGCGGCGAACTCGCGGTCCGCGGCGGCGCGCCGCGCGACGACCGCCGGCGCCGGGACGGGCGCGCGGCTCGCCGGCGCGGCCGGCGGCGGCGGCGCGGCCGCGGCGCGCGCCTGGTGCCGCGCGCGCTCGTCGTCGAGCTCGCGCTTGAAGCGGTCGCGGTCCCGCCGCAGCGCCTCGTTCTCCCGCCGCAGCCGCGCGGCGTCGGCCTGGCCCGCCTCGAGCTTCGCGGCGAGCGACGCGTGTTTCTGCTTGAGGAGCTTCAGCATCGACTCGTGCTCGCCGGCCCGGGTGCGCGCGGCCGCGAGCGCGTCGCGCAGCTCCGTGGCGAGGTCGTGCGCCCGCCGCAGCGGCCGCGTCGCGGCCGAGGCGTCGAGGTCCTCGAGGTTCGCGCCCGCGCCCTTGGGGGCCTCGCGCGGCGGCTCGTCGCCGCCCCGGTGCTGGGACCGCACGGCCTTCTCGAGCTCGGCGAGGCGGGCTAGCACCATCGTGTTCTGGTGCTGCAGGCCTCTCAAGACCCGCTGGTCGTCGGCGCCGTCGCGCGGCGCCGGGGACGCGGCGGCGTCCTCCTGCGTCACGCGGAAGCGGCCGCGCGTCACGGCGCGGGCGGCCGCCGGAGGCATCGCCCCCCCGCGCCCGGACATTTTTTTTTGCGGCGGGCGCTTTGGCTTTGGCCTTTTGTGCGCACACAGGGATGTGCCTAGTGTCTTACAGGCCGCTAGCCCACCGGAGTTAAAAATAGGCTAAAAGGCTAAAATGCGCTTCAAGGCCTTCGTCCCCAAGGACACGCTCGCCCTCCTGCTGCAGGTCACGCAGGCGCTGAGGCGCGTCGAGCTCGCGTCGTCGTCCTGCGCCGGCCGGCGCTGCGTCCTGCGGCTGAGCCGCGAGGGCATGAGCTTCGGCCTCGTGTGCGCCGCGGACGACGCGCGCGCCTGGGCGGACCTCGACCCGCGGCTGTTCGAGCGGTACATGGTCGAGAGCCGCGCGCGCGGCGAGGTCCTCCTGCACGTCTCGCTCAAGCAGCTCGTGAGGGCGCTGCAGAAGCACTCGGGCGACGCGATCGCGCTGCGGCTCGCGAAGAACGCGCGGGCGGCGCCGCAGCTCCGCCTCGCGTCGCAGAAGCGCAGCGTCGTCCTCCGCGCGGCCCCGCGCGGCGATCGAACGTCGGGACGTCGTTCCCACGACCGCATCCGATCGACGGCGTGGTTTCCGCGCAGGCACGGACGTGCCCGTCAAGGTCATGCGCGCGGCCGAGGCCGGCGCCTACGCGCCGCCGGCGCTCGCGCGCCGCCGAGGCGTCGTCCTCGACCTCCCGGGCGGCGGCCGCGGCGTCGCGCGCGTCGTGGCGCGGCTGCGGCGGCTCGGCGACCGGCGCGGCGCCCGGGCGGCCGTGAAGCCGGTCGGCGTCAGGCTCGACGCGGCCGGCGAGCTGACGGTGCGCGCGCGCGCGCCGGCGTGCGCCGTCCGGGCCTTCTTCCCCGACTGCCCGGCGCCCGCCGGGTTGGCCAACGAGGCGGGCGCGGCGGCGCGCGTCCGCGTCGACGCCGGCAAGCTCGCGGCGGCGCTGGGCCTCGAGAAGCTGGACCCGCTCGCGCTCAGCTGCGAGAAGGCGAGCGGCGCGCTGCGCGTCGTCGCGACGCTGCGGGACGCGCTCGGCCTCGTCGTCGTCTACGTGCCCGCGCTCGTCGACGACGACGCCGACGGCGCCGACGGCGACGACGGGCCGGGGGAGGAGTAGCTCGGACGCGCCCAGAGAGCGCACTAAGATTTGTGTTGACGCGGTCCGAGGAGGCGCGGCCGCCGGGGTCAGTCGAGAAAGGACTCCTGGCCCACGCCTCCCAGTCCGACTCGTCGCCAGCCGGGATATGGAAGAGACGGCACTTCAACATTTATAAGCGCGCGCCGGCGGCACACATGTAAAGAAATAAGGCGGCCGGGTGGGCTAGGCGGCCTAGCTCTAGGCCAAAGCAAATAAATAAATAAATAAATAAAGGAAGACCTGCAAAAACGCCCGAAGACGACGTATCCTCCCGTCGTCAAAAACCCCCGGAGAGCAAGGCCCAGCACGCATCATTCACATCCGCTAGTTAGAAGTGGTCCCCCGGCCGCGGCGCGAGGCCCGAGACGCCGTTCTCGGGCGAGTCGTCGTCCGCGAGCGCGTCGGGCTTGAGGACCACGACGAGCGCGGTCCGCAGCTCCCCCGCGGACGCGGCCGCGCGCCGCGCCGCGTCCAGGATGCACTCGCGGCGCGCGACGCGCGCCGCGGCGCGGTCGCCGTCGCCGGCGAAGGCCTCCGCGAGCCACGACGACGACACCGACCGCGAGGCCACGAAGAAGTCGCCGCCCACGGCGTCGTCGAAGGCGTCGCACGAGGCGAGCCGCAGGCCCGCGGCGGCGGCGGCCGCCGCGAGCTGGGACGCCGAGCACGCGGGCCGCGCCGGCGGCAGCGAGGGCACGCGCGCGACGTCGGCCGGCGCGGCGACGCCGGCCGCGCGGAGCGCGTCCCGGACGTGGTCCTCCCACGCGCGGCCCGGCTCGCCGTGCTCCAGGTCGAGGACGAGGCAGCCGCCCGGCTTGAGCAGCGCCGCCGCCGCCTCGAGCACGTCGTGCTCGTTGATCTGCGACAGCGCGCCGCGGCACGTGACGCAGTCCGCCGCGCCGCGCAGGCGCGCCGGCAGCCGCTCGGCGCAGCGCTCCACGGGCACCTGCCACACCGTCGCGACGCCGCGGCCCGGCCGCGCGCCGCGCGCGCGCGCGAGCGCCGCCATGGCGTGCGACGGCTCCACGAGCTCCGCGCGCACGGGCCGCCGGCAGTGCCGCGCGAGCGCCCAGGCCGTGTGGCCCGCGCCCGCCGCCAGGTCCACGGCCACGAGCGGCTGCCGCGGGTTCGCCGGCGCCGGCGCCCAGCGCAGCGCCGCCCGGGCCACGCGGTCGCACAGCTCCTGGAGGATCGGCTGCGACGCGACGAGGCGGTCGTAGGCCTGGGCCCGCCGGTCCCACCAGCGCACCCAGGGCACGTCGCCCTCGGCGCGCGCGCGCTCCGCCCGGGCGGCCGCCGCCCGCGACGCGGCGATGTTCTCGAAGCCGTCGGCGCCCGCGAACGCCGACGTCGCGTCGGACCCGCACTCGCTCGGGGCGACGGACCCGTCGACGGACAGCGCCGCGTCGATCGCGTCCGAGTCGTAGTCGGCCGGCCGCGCGTCGAGCGGCAGCGGCACGCGGCTCACCTTCCGCGCGACGACGGGCCGCTCGCGCCGCTTCTGCAGCAGCCGCGGCGGCTCGTCGCGGCGCAGCTTGCGCAGCGAGCCGCCGCCCGACGTCGACGCGCGCGCCGACGCGGCCGTCGGCGTCCCCGAGGCGCCGTCGTCGTCGCCGTCGCCCGGGTCCGGCGCGGCCCAGGCCGCCGGCGTCCGCCGGAAGACGGCGCGCCAGGCCAGGGGCGGCGGCGCCAGCGCCGCCGGCCCGTCGAAGCGGCACTCGCGGAGGCTCCGCAGCTCGAAGCACGGCGGCGGCAGGCACGAGCAGAGCTCCGCGCACGTCAGGCTGGCCGCGCCGTCGGCGTAGGGCCGGTACTCGTTCGCGTTGCCGCTCAGCGAGAAGACCTCGGCGCCCGGCCGGAGCAGGCCCGCCAGCAGGCGCGCGGCGCCGTCGGCGTCGCGCGCCCAGAGCCGCTCGAGGCCCCGCCGGTCGACCGCCGCGTCGAAGCGCCACGCGGCGGCGGCGCCCCGGCCGCGCGCGCGCTCGAACGCCGCCGCGCGCTCGAGGAGCTCGTCCGCGGCCACGGCCAGCGGGTCGGCCTCGACGAAGAGGCACCGGTCGGCGACCTCGGCCCGCGCCGCGCGCCGCCGCGCCTCGGCCAGCGCGGCGCCGTCGGCGTCGACGCCGACGACGAGGCGGCAGCCCGCCGCCGCGAGGCAGACGCAGTCGACGCCCGCGCCGCACCCGAGCTGCGCGGCGCGCCGGCCCCGCAGGCCGCCCGCGAACGCGACGACCTCCTGCTCCGCGCCCGGCGCCGCTCGCGGTGGAGGCGGCTCGGCCTTGGTCTCCTCCGCGGCGGCCATCTCTCTGCCGGCCGCCGGCGCTTTTTGGTGACGCGGCCGCTACACGCACAAGAACGCGTCGCCCACGCGCCTGCCTTGTGAGGTCGTGAGTGAATATTGTCACCCTGCTTGCTAGTGTCTTACAGGCCGCTAGCCCACCTAAAGCGCGGGAGCCCTGGAAGCCGCGCCCCGGGGACGGGATCTCCTCAAACTGGCTCATTGCCGAACTGACTCATCGCCAGGCGCACGAATCAAAACTTCCATATAGAAGTTGACCGCGGGCCGACCCACGTCCCATTGGGGCTTGGCGCTTTGGCGCCGTGGGGTGGCGGAACGACGCATGAGGTCTAGGCCCCACCGCCGAAAGACCAATCTTGGGGTCCCGACAGCATCGTCCTCAGACTTGGTCCTGGGTTGCCTTGCTTTCTAGTGTCTTACGGCCGCTAGCTGCACGGCTGCGCCAGCGCTCATAAAAAACCCACATAAATGCGATTGGGAGGCTGTAAAGCGGTTAGTAGACTTTAATCACAGTGCTGCTGCCGATAGCGAGCGTCATAGATACCAGAAACGCATAAATTGGTAGCTACAGCAGGCTGCCTCGCCTCGACGCCATCTCACCTCGACGCCATCGCCGCGACGCAAATGCAGCGCCGCAGCAGTCAGTACTATGACGATACCAACGGCGTGCCCCTGGAAGACGGCCGCACGCACCACGTCGGAGTAGCAAAAGGCGAGGTCGCGAACCGCATTGTATTAGTCGGGTCGAGCTCGCGCGCCGCGACGCTGTGCTCATTACTAGACGGCGCGCCACACTTCGCCCTCAAGAGCCACCGCGGCTTTGAAACGTATACGGGCACCTTCCAAGGCACGCCCGTGTCGATCGTCACGACGGGCATGGGCGGCCCGATGATGGACTTTGCCGTCCGAGAATTGCG
>Ga0209503_10001633_pt1 | contig 11392 bp, 7 predicted proteins | sample SouAtlMetagenome_2_FD_187448 | JGI IMG/M metagenome (GOLD analysis project Ga0209503, IMG submission 187448) | Marine eukaryotic phytoplankton communities from Atlantic Ocean - South Atlantic ANT15 Metagenome (SPAdes) (version 2) | ecosystem: Environmental > Aquatic > Marine > Oceanic | place...
TGCGGTCATTTGTGCTGTTCCGTTATTAGATATGTATAGGTACGACAAGCTACTCGCTGGTGCATCTTGGGTAGATGAATATGGAGATCCTGATAATCCAGAGGAGTGGAGTTATATCAGTAAGTACTCTCCTTATCAGAATGTTTTTGCTGAGAGAGAATACCCGGAGATATATTTTTATACATCAACTAAAGACGATCGTGTTCATCCTGGTCATGCAAGAAAAATGGCTAAGAAGATGCTGGACCAAGGACACAAAGTCATTTATTACGAAAATATTGAAGGAGGGCACTCAGCTGCAGCAAATCTTAAACAATCAGCTTATATGACAACACTTCAACTTGAGTACCTCAAAGAAAAACTACTTTAATGACAGATGTAACTCTATTAACTTGTCAGGCTTACTTTAAACCTGACAAAATCACTCCTTATATCCAAAATATTTTATTTGAAGAGCAGCTTTTGAAGTCTGCACTAGAAAAACAAGGCTTAACTGTGGAGATTACTTATTGGGACAATCCTTCATATGATTGGAGTAAAACAAAATCTGTAATATTTAGAACAATTTGGGATTATTTTGAAAAGTTTGAAGAATTTTTCAAATGGCTAGATGAAATTAAACACCAAACCCAACTAATAAATTCATATGAATTAGTTAAATGGAATATCGATAAGCACTATCTAAAAGATTTGAATGAAAATGGCATAAATATTGTGCCTACCTATTTTGCAAAACAACATACAGAAGAAAGTTTATTAGATATATCTAATAAAATGGAATGGGATGATTTGGTTATCAAGCCAGCTATTTCAGCAGCTGCATTCCAAACCTTCAAGATACTTAATAACCAAATAACTGATAAGGAAGAACTATTTCAGCAGCTAATAAAAAATAGAGACATGCTTGTACAGCCATTCTTTGAAACTGTAAGCGAATTTGGGGAAGCTTCATTAATGATTTTTGATGGAAAATTCTCTCATGCAATATTAAAAAAAGCCAAAGAGGGAGACTTTCGAGTTCAAGACGACTTTGGAGGAACAGTGCATGATTATTCACCTTCAACAGAGGAAGTTGAATTCGCTTTAAAAGTTATCAAAGCTTGTAAGTCTGCTCCACTCTACGGCAGAGTCGATATTGTTTGGGATCAAGAAAAGAATATCTATTTATCAGAATTAGAAATCATAGAACCAGAACTCTGGATAAGAAACCATCCTAAAAGTGCTGAAAGCATAGCTGAAGCTATTAAGAAAATTTTATAATTAAGTTTTAAGGAGAATTATGAGTTGTTCAGAAAGTGTAAATAAAGTCGTTGAAACATATATAGATTCACTAAAAGAATCTAGCCCAGATAAAGTCAGAGAAGCATTCCATCCGAACGCTAAAGTTGTAGGACACTTGCATGGTGATTTTTTAGAAATGAGTACTGAAGATTTTGCTGGTTTTGTTGAAGCTCAAGAGCCATCAGATGTTGAATATGAAATACTATCAACTGTTGTGGAGGGCACAACTGCTGCAGTAAAGGTGAGAGATAAATATTTAGGGATTACTTTTCTAGATACATTGTCACTAATAAAGATTGATGATCAGTGGAGTATCTACAACAAACTTTTCAACGTTGAAGAATAAGTAACAAGATAATATATAAGAACTACTGCAAAGTGGCTCCCCGAACTGGGCTCGAACCAGTGACCCACTGATTAACAGTCAGTTGCTCTACCAACTGAGCTATCGGGGAACGAATAGGAATTATATACAACTATTAAGAAATAAAAAACAATGAAAGGCTTTAAAGTAGTTTCAGATTTTGATCCAAAGGGCGATCAGCCACAAGCAATTAAAAAAATTGCAGAAAATTTAAATGATGGATTGCTTAATCAAACCTTATTAGGTGTGACTGGATCAGGAAAAACTTACACCATAGCTAAAGTTATAGAGGAAACACAAAGACCAGCCATAATCATGGCTCCTAATAAAACATTAGCTGCTCAACTGTATGGAGAGTTTAAAGATTTCTTTCCGGATAATAGGGTTGAGTACTTCATTTCGTACTACGACTATTACCAGCCTGAAGCTTATGTGCCTTCTTCTGATACCTACATAGCAAAAGACGCCAATATTAATGAGCACATTGAACAGATGAGACTATCTGCAACCAAGGCATTAATTGAGGCAAAAGACACAATAGTAGTTGCTTCTGTTTCAGCAATATACGGATTAGGTGCTCCTGAATCATATTTAAAAATGGTTTTGAATTTAAGTAGAGGCGAGGTTATTAATCAACGCGATATTCTTAGACAGCTTGCAACTATGCAATACTCCCGTAATGACTTAGATTTTCAAAGAGGCACTTTCAGAGTAAGGGGAAACAGTATTGATATTTTTCCAGCTGAAGCTGAAAAAGAAGCAGTCAGAATAGAGCTCGAACTAGAAAAAATATCTGAAATTTATTTCTTTGACCCTCTTACTGGTGCAGTTATAAAGGAAATGCCCAGAGTAAGTATCTTTCCTAAAACACACTATGTTACACCTCAGAACACTATTAATAAGGCTTTAGATGATATTAAGATTGAGCTTGATCATAGGCTTGTAGAGCTGAAAGCAAAAAATAAATTGTTAGAAGCTCAAAGACTAGAAGAAAGAACTAACTACGATTTAGAGATGATGGCTGAGTTGGGTTATTGCAACGGCGTAGAAAATTATTCTAGATATCTTTCAGGTAGAAAACCTGGTGAAGCACCTCCTTGTTTATTTGATTACATCCCAGAAAATGCCATCGTATTTGTTGATGAATCTCATGTTTCAGTTCCGCAGATTGGAGGAATGTTTAAGGGCGATAGATCTAGAAAAGAAACATTAGTTGATTACGGTTTTAGGTTACCAAGTGCACTTGATAATAGGCCACTTCGTTTTGAAGAATGGGATAAATTAGCACCACAAAGAGTTTTTGTATCAGCCACACCTGGCAAATGGGAAAAAGAGTTTAGCGATAATCAAGTTGAATTATTGGTAAGACCAACTGGCCTAATAGATCCTGAGGTTGAGCTCAAGCCAGCCAAGCACCAAGTTGAAGATGTCTTGGAGCAAGCCAACAAAACAACAGCAAAAGGTTTTAGAACATTAATTACAACTCTAACAAAAAAAATGTCAGAAGATTTAACTGAATATTTGCATGAAAAGGGGCTAAATGTTCGCTACATGCATTCAGACATAGATTCGGTTGAAAGAGTAGAGATACTCAGAGATCTTAGATTGGGTGTATTTGACATACTAGTTGGAATTAATTTACTTAGAGAAGGGTTAGATCTACCTGAAGTTGGACTTGTGGCAATACTTGATGCAGACAAGGAAGGATTCCTAAGATCAGAAGGTTCATTAATTCAAACAATAGGAAGAGCTGCTAGAAATTTAGAAGGTAAGGCAATACTTTATACAGATAAAATGACAGGTTCAATTGAACGGGCACTTGGTGAAACTAACAGAAGAAGGGAAATACAAAGGGCCTATAACAAGAAACATAGTATTGTGCCAAAAACTGCGACATCAAAAATTAAAGATGTTATGGAAGGTGCAAGATCACTCAAAAAAGAAAAAAATCAAATTAATGATGACTCTAATCTATATGATGTCTCAAAAGTTAATTACCATAATATTGGCAAGGAAATTAAAAAGCTTGAGAAAATGATGAAATCTTCTGCTAAAGATTTAGATTTTGAACAAGCAGCGAAATATAGAGATTTAATAAAAGAACTAAAAGATAAAGTTTTAATTAATAAAGCATGATGTCCAATAAAATTATTTTTCTTCAAGGTCATGATGTATTCACGAAAGCAAAACAAACAAAAATTTTTGGCAATTCTTTAGAAATTGAGAAGGGAAAATATATTTTTGTCTTAATCGTTGAAAATGAAATTTCCCATGAAGATATAAGTAAGCTGAAGTCTCTTTTAGGTGCTATTGAAATGGATTTCTCGCCTAATTTAGTTATAACTCCAAGAATTGGCACTCAAAGCTCATGGTCAAGCAAGGCACAAGATATCTTTGCAAACATTGGCATAGATTCAGTTGCTAGGATAGAGCGTTTAAAAGCTTTTGAAACAAAAGACTCGGAGATAATTATCACAAAAATCTTCGATAAAATGACAGAGTCTCATTTTTCTAAACTACCATCTCAGGAAGAGCTTTTTCAAAATCTGAAAAGAAAGCAATCGAAGAGCTACAACATCCATAAAGACCAAGACTTAATCTTTACATTAAATGATGAACTTGGTTTAGCACTCAATGATGTAGAAAAATCATATTTGAATTCACTTTTTGCAAAACTTGATAGACCTGTTACAGATGCTGAATTGATGATGTTTTCTCAGATCAATTCTGAGCACTGTAGGCACAAGATTTTTAGATCAAACTGGAAAACCGACATACCTTTCAGTCACGATTCACTTTTTGATGCTATTAAATCTACAACTAAAGATGAAATGGACCACGTTTTATCTGCGTACCACGATAATTCAGCAGTTATCAAAGCAAATGGTACTACCTTGTTAGAAATTAATGGGAACAACAAATACAAAAGTTTTAACGGTGAAGTAGATACTACTATAAAAGTTGAGACACATAATCATCCTACTGGCATATCTCCTTTTGAAGGTGCAGCAACCGGTTCAGGTGGAGAGATTAGAGATTGCAGTGCTACCGGAAGGGTAGCTAGACCAAAGGCAGGTTTTATGGGTCTATGTCTATCTCATTTAAGGTTAGGTGAATCCTTAGAGCCCTGGGAAGAGCCTGAATTAAAACCAGATTTCTTAGCCTCTCCGAAAGATATTCTTGCTGATGCACCAATAGGCTCTGCTTCCTATAATAATGAGTTTGGAAGACCAGCAATCTTTGGCTATTTCAGAACACTCGAATATCAAAAACAAGGTTTCCACAAACCAATCATGCTTGCTGGTGGGGTTGGGTCAATAAAACAAGTTCAAATTGAAAAAGGCAAGCCTTCAGCAGGAGATGCAGTGATAGTTCTTGGTGGTCCTGCAATGCTAATAGGTCTAGGAGGAGGGTCTGCAAGCTCAACAAAGAAAACAAGTGACAATTCAGATCTAGACTATGCCTCAGTGCAAAGGTCTAACCCTGAAATGCAAAGAAGAGCGCAACAAGTGCTTGATAAATTTAATGAGCGGTCTTCAAAAAATCCAATTACATTCATTCATGATGTTGGAGCAGGGGGAATATCCAATGCTATTCCTGAATTAGCAAAAGATACCAACTTAGGGGTAGAAATTAACTTAGAAAAAATTGATTCAGCTGACCAAACTATGAGTCCAATGGAACTCTGGTGTAACGAAAGCCAGGAAAGGTATGTCTTTACAATCCCAATGGCTAAAGTACCTGCGCTTGACCATATTTGTAAAAGAGAAAGATGCCCTTATTCAGTAGCTGGTGCTTTGACCAATGAGAAAATTATCAAAATTAAATATCATGATGAAGAGATAGTAAATTTAACAATTGAAGATCTATTTGGTGAAATTCCCCTACCAGATCTCATAGCTCAAGACTATGACAGGTCAACTGAACAAGAGGATTTACCCTCCGATGACCTTAAGAAATTAATTTTTACAGTTTTAAATTTTCCAGTAGTTGGCTCAAAGAAATTTCTTATTACTATTGGGGATCGAACTGTGAACGGCTTAGTTTTTAGAGATCAATTAATTGGAAATAGACAAATGCCAGTGAGCGATTATGCTGCAACTCTCGATGATTATAATTCTGACTCAGGCCAAGTATTTTCCATAGGAGAGAAACCTAATATTGCAATCGAAAACCCAGAAGCTTCAGTAAGAATGGCTTTATCAGAAGCCTTATTAAATATCGTTGGTGTAAAGCACGAAGCTATGGATAAGATTACCTTTTCTGCAAACTGGATGAGTTCAACAAAAACTGCAGATGAAAGGGGAGACTTAGTTAGGGGTGTGCAAGCAGTTAGTAATATGGCTGATGCTCTTAATGTTTCTATTCCTGTAGGTAAAGATTCTCTTTCAATGAATGTTAATTGGAAAAAAGATAACGAAGAACATTCAGTTACATCTCCAATGACTCTAAATATTTCATCTTTCTCTAATGTAAAGGATCTAAATAAATCTGTTACGCCAGAACTCTCGGAGGCAGATTCAACTATTCTTCATCTTTGGGTGCATGAAGATAAATACAGAATGGGAGGCAGCTCACTTTACCAAAGCTTTAAACTCTTTGGGGGACCAACACCAGATATAGATGATATAGCTACTTTTAAGTCTTTATTTGATGGAACTCAAAAGTTACTAGAGGATGAACTTATTTTATCTATGCATGATATTTCTGATGGAGGAATGATTACTGCTTTAATAGAAATGGCTTTATGCAGCAATACTGGCCTTGATATAAATTTAGATTATCCAGAAAAATCAAAAATTGTTCCTAAACTTTTTTCTGAAGAAGCAGGCCTAATTATTGAGGTTAATAATGAAAGCCTTGAAAAAGTAAAAAAATATTTAGGTGGTTTAGATATTAATTTTGAAGAAATTGCCAAAAAGAATAGCGAAAAAACAATAACGATTAATTCATTCAAAGAAAACTTATTTACTGAGAGTTTAGATAATCTTTTTGATGAATGGAGCAAAGTGAGCTTTGAGATGCAAAAAATGAGAGATACTGTCGAAGTAGCAGAACAGGAAAAAATCGCTCATAGAGATTACGCAGAATTCCTTACTCCGAAAATAGATTTTGATATTCCTAATTCAGGTAAACGACTCTTTTCACAGAAACCAAAAGTTGCCCTGTTAAGAGAACAAGGAATAAATGGTCACTATGATATGGCTGCAGCACTTATGGAATCAGGTTTTGAAGTTGATGATTTGCATATGAGTGAGATAGGAAAAAAAATAACTAACCTAGATAATTACCAAGGTCTTGTAGTGCCTGGAGGTTTCTCATACGGAGATGTTTTAGGAGCTGGTTCTGGGATGTCCAGCACCATAATATTCAATAAAGACCTCAAAAAAATATTCAGTAATTTTTTAGACAATGATAAGAATTTTGCACTGGGAATATGTAATGGTTGTCAATTTATGTCCGGTTTAAATTCTATTATTACCGGAGCTGAAGATTGGCCTAAATTTGCCCGAAATGATTCCGATCAATATGAATGTAGGCTAGTGCAATTAAAGATTGAGGAAAGTAAATCAATATTTTTTGATGGCATGGCTGGGAGCATTATTCCTGTGATGGTTTCACATGGCGAAGGTAAAGCAGTCTTTAGTGATAAAGATAACAATGTGGTGGCAAGGTATGTTGATCCATTGCATAGAACAACTAAACACTATCCTTTTAATCCAAATGGCTCTGAACAAGGCGCAGCAGGAGTTTGTAATGATGATGGCAGAATTATGATAATGATGCCGCATCCTGAAAGAACTTATTTAGCCAAACAATATTCCTGGTCACCTAAGGAATGGAATCATTATTCGCCTTGGTTCAAGATGTTTGATAATGCCTATCAATTTACTAAGAAAAATTAAATTTTAGGTCTTAGTACTTCATTAATAATTTTATCGTCACCGCGCTCTAAGAAAAGCTTTATGGTTTTGATTACTGTTGGAAAAGCTAACTCTTCCCATGGAATATCATCGTATTTAAAAAGCTTAACTTCGCTACTTTCTGGTGTTGGGCCAAAATCATAGTTAACAACTTTACCTGTAAAGAATGTGTAAATCTGATCTATGTGGGGCACACTTAAAATAGTAAAAAGTTTTACATCACTTACTCTAAGCTTTGCCTCTTCTTCAGTTTCTCTTAGTGCTCCCTCTTCAATAGATTCCTGATTTTCTAAAAATCCTGCTGGTAAAGTCCAATATCCATGCCTTGGTTCAATTGATCTTTTACAAAGAATTAGCTCATCATTATCAGTGTAGGCTAGGACCCCAGTTACAATATTAGGGTTAGAGTAAAAAATCTCCCCGCAACTATTGCATACCTCTCTTTCACGATTATCATCTTCTGGTATTTTCTTGACTATTTCAGCGGATGAGCAAACTGGACAAAAATTCATAAAAAAATCTGAGTTCAATTATAATAGACATATGATTTATAGCCTAGGACAAAAAAAACCTGAATTTAATCCAGATGATGTTTGGATTGCAGATTCTGCTGATCTAATTGGTGAAGTAATTTTAAACAAAGATGTTTCTGTTTGGTTTAACGTAACTATCCGAGCAGATAACGATGTTGTTAGTATTGGAAGCGGTACTAATATTCAAGATAACACTGTTATTCATACCGATGAAGGCATTAAGGTAGATATTGGAGACAATGTCACCATTGGTCACAAAGTCATTATTCACGGCGCAAGTGTAGGAGAAAATACGGTTGTTGGAATGGGAAGCGTTGTTATGAATCACGCAAAAATAGGCAAGAATTGTATTATTGGTGCTAATTCATTAATTACTGAGCGCAAAGAATTCCCTGATAATTCATTAATTATGGGCGCGCCAGCAAAAGTAATAAGACAATTAAGCAAAGAAGAAGTAGAGGTATTAGCATTGAGTGCTCATCATTACTCAGAAAAAGCAAAAATATATAAAACAGATCTTAAGTCATGAAATTAACAGAAATTAGAAAGAAATTTCTTAACTACTTTGATTCAAAAGAACACGAAATTATAAGTTCTAGTGATCTTATACCACATGGAGATGACAGTATTTTATTCACAAATGCTGGCATGGTGCAATTTAAAGATGTATTCCTGGGTTTAGAGAAAAGAGCAAAAAGCGCAACTTCATCGCAAAAATGCTTGAGAGTGGGTGGAAAGCACAATGATCTTGAGAATGTTGGGTTTACAACCAGACACCAGACATTTTTTGAGATGCTGGGTAATTTTAGCTTCGGGCAGTATTTCAAAGAGCAAGCAATTGAGTATGCGTGGGAATTCTTAACTGATGAATTAAAGATACCTAAGGAAAAGTTATTTATTACCGTTCATGAAAGTGATGACGAGTCAGAGCAGCTTTGGCTAAATAATATAGGCATTAGTAAAGACAAGATAGCAAGATTAGGTGATGAAGATAACTTCTGGTCTATGGGTGAAACTGGACCATGCGGACCATGTTCTGAAATTTTTTATGATTACGGTGAAAGTTTTGAAGGCTCGCTACCAGGAGAAGGCGATACTGGAGACAGATATGTTGAAATCTGGAACTTAGTATTTATGGAATTCAATAGAAACGCCAAGGGGGAATTAACTCCCTTACCAAATAAATGCGTTGATACAGGTATGGGGCTAGAAAGGATTTGCTCTGTAATGCAAAGCGTTGGCTCAAATTTTGAAACAGATTTATTTAAAGATTTAAAAACAAATATCTCTAAAAAATTTGATACACCAAACGACCAATCTTTAAACGTGGTAGCAGATCATCTTAGAGCAGCGTTTTTTCTTTTGTCTGAGAATGTTTTGCCTTCAAATGAGGGAAGAGGTTATGTCCTAAGAAGAATCATTAGAAGGGCAGTAAGACATGGTTATAAAATGGATCGTAAGTCTCCCTTCCTGCATGAATGTCTAGAAAATTTAAAAGAGCTGATTGAAAAAGACTTTAAGGAAGAATTTAAGGATTTTTCCCGATGCAAATCAGCTTTAGAACAAGAAGAAAAGTTATTCTTCAAAACTTTGTCATCTGGAATGAAAATTCTTGAACAAGAATTAAGCAAAGATCTCAAACTTGTATCAGGAGAGGTAGCATTTAAATTGCATGATACCTATGGTTTTCCTGTTGATCTTACTAGAACAATTTCTCAAGAAAAAAACTTGAATATAGATGAAGCAGCTTTCGAAAAATTAATGAATATACAAAAGCAAGGTTCAAAACAAAGTTCTATGTTTAATGTCAAAGATATTGTGGTAGATCCCAACTTATCTTCTGTATTTGTGGGGCATGAAAAATCGAGCTGTGAGGCGAATTGTATAGCTTTATTTGATGATGAGGGTACGACTGTAGATAAAATTACCAATAAAGGTTTTGCAATTTTTTCAGAAACTCCCTTTTACGCTGAAATGGGTGGCCAAGTTGGTGATATAGGCTCTGTTGTAAAAAAGGGTTCTGAAATCAAAGTAATCGATTGTAAAAAAGTAGGTAATTTTCATTTACATGAAGTTGAAATAAATTCTGGTGAGCTAGCTAAAGATGATAGTGCTAAGCTATTAATAGACTTAGCTAGAAGAGAAAAGATTGAGTGCAATCACTCAGCTACACACTTGCTGCATTCAGCTCTTAGGGAGATTCTTGGAGAAAGTGTTCAGCAAAAAGGATCGCTCGTTAATGATGAAAAATTAAGATTCGATTTTTCTCATGGCAACAAACTTACCCAACCAGAGATTGAATCGATTGAAAATATAGTAAATTCTGAAATTGAAAAGTCATCAGTAACTCAAACTAAGACAATGAGCTTTCAAGCTGCTTTAGACTCAGGAGCATTGGCATTCTTTGGTGATAAATATGGTGATGAAGTTCGGGTTGTCAGCTTAGGTGGTGAATTTTCTGTAGAATTATGTGGAGGAACTCACGTAAAGAATACATCTGAGATAGAAGGGTTTATTATATCTAATGAAACTTCAGTATCATCTGGGGTAAGAAGAATCGAAGCAATGACAGGATCAAATTTAGTTAAAAAATCAAAAGAAGCTCTTACTACTATCAAAGAGCTCTCAGAAATACTGAATGTCCCTCAAGAAGAATTAGTTGGACGTATAAGTGATGTTTTAAAAGAGAATAAAAATCTTAAATCTGGAAAGAAAGCAGAAAAAAGTTTAAGTGCAGAAGAATTAAGATCATCAAATCTTGAAATCAGCGGAAATACAGGAGAATTAAAACTCTACAAAAATGCATCAGTGGAAATGCTCAGAAGATTTTCAGATAAATCATTAAAAGATGTTGAGTTTTGCTTTTCAGTATTCATATCAATGGATGAAGATAGGCTTTCTTATATTGTCACTGCTAAAAAAGAAAAAAATCTTTCAGCAAAAAAAATCATTGCTTGTGTCAATGAATGTTTTTCTGGAAGTGGTGGCGGAAGAGATGATTTTGCTCAAGGTGGCAGTCAAGATTTAGCTGATGTTGAGGCTAAATTTAAGAAATTGGAAGAAAGTCTAAAAATTATTGATTAATGAAAAAAATCCTAAACAATTTAATTCTATTGATGATTATTTCTGCTTGTTCAAGCGGGCTGTCCTTCAGAGATTCTACAAGTTATATTCAAATTGCTGCCCCAGATGGAGATATTCTAGGTATAGAAGAAGAAAGCCTCTATATCTTTAAGGGTATACCTTACGCACAGCCACCTGTTGGTGACTTGAGATGGAAAGCACCAAAA
>Ga0209503_10001635_pt1 | contig 11385 bp, 15 predicted proteins | sample SouAtlMetagenome_2_FD_187448 | JGI IMG/M metagenome (GOLD analysis project Ga0209503, IMG submission 187448) | Marine eukaryotic phytoplankton communities from Atlantic Ocean - South Atlantic ANT15 Metagenome (SPAdes) (version 2) | ecosystem: Environmental > Aquatic > Marine > Oceanic | place...
TCCACATGCGTTTGATGCAGTTATTGAAATTTCAAATGCATTATCGTAGGTTATGTTTCCAAAAACAACCTGTTCTGCTCCACACGAAATATCGTTGAAAGTATGGGTATATGTTGATGGAGGTGGATGTTGAAAAGTAATTGGATCAGAACCATCGCTAACCTCGATAGTGTATGTAGTACCTACACCATTTTGTTGCCCATAAGCTATATCATAAGTTACAGTGCCAGGAGTACATAAAACTGGAACCCCAGCATTAGTTATACTAGCAGTGGGACTAGCACCAACATAAAGATTAAAGATTTTTTCAACAGTACATGAACCATCTGTTATAGTGTAAATTATTTCAGTAGACCCAGCAGGAACAAAAAATTCTACTTCACTTCCAAAAACCGACTGACTATTTTCTCCGGTGAAATTTATTTCATCCCCTCCTGAAGTTAGCAAAGAATGTTCAGAACTTGAAGTGGTGTTTGATGAATCTGTTTCAAAAGAAAAATTAGCCAAAAAGCCCTCACTATTTGTTTGATTACTACAAAAAGTAAAATATGTAATACCATTGATTATTGATGAACCCCAATTATTGTTTATCTCAGGCTCAATATCTGTTGTAATAACATTAACGACCATATTTGACACGAAACCATCAATATCAAGCTCAATAGTGTAGGTACCTTCATCATCAAATATAACCTCATGTGGACCGACTCCATTTGAAAAATTGGGGTCAGCGCCATCAAAATCCCAAGTGTAATCTGCATCATTTGGGACATCCGTTGAGGTGTCTGTAAAGGTCACTGATGTCCCAGCACAAATTGTGATTTGGCCATCATCATCATCATCGGCAGGAGAGGACGAAAAACTAACTTGTAGATCTAAAATTTCACTATTATGATACCATGAATCATCAGAACCATTAGCAATTGACGATAAAGTCAAAACACAGGCAAGAATAAAAATATTTAAGATTTTATTTAATTTCAACAAAATATTTTTTTATAATTTAATATCAATGATGTTTAATATGCTAATAATTAAACGGGTTTACTAACAAATATGTTGTTATAAAAGTTAAATTTAATAAATTAAATGCATTAAACTTTTATTTTTCCAACCTGCTTGACTTTTATACTCAACAAAATGAATCAACAAATCGGCTTGACTTTCATATGCCACGAAAAATATTGTTTTATCAGATTGACTTTCATATTCAACAAAATACCATAAGCCTTTATTGCCTTTTGCTTGGCTGGCATAATCAACTTTAAAAACTTTAAGATCTGCCTGACTCGGATAATCGACTACAAAAACTTTGACTTCTGCTTGACTGGCATAATCTACACTGAAAAGTGTTTGAGAGTAGACAAATCCAGAAGCCAACATGACTAAAACATTCATTAAAATATTTGAATTAGTCACTTTCTAGTTTTTGATGAATTTGAAGGGACTGAGTTGCTGTGAGGAACGAACTTCTAAAATATAAACCCCCGCAGGGAGTTTAGATACATTGATACTTTTTTGGTTGTTATTATTAAAAACCGCCTGCCCTAACTGGTTATATATTGTTGTTTTAAATTCTTTTGAGCCTAATCCACTAATAGTAATATAATCGTCAGTTACATTAGGGTAAACTGTAACTGGTTGCGCATCGTAGTCCGGCCCTGATAAAGTTTCCCAAGCATCAACTGCTTGGGGACCGTTCCATATAAGGCTGGCTAGGTAAGGATTGTCAATAAATGGATTACGGTTTCCTTGGTAATAATAAATCACATCATTTCTCGTAAGTTCAAAATCTGAGACTGGGTCCTCTTGGTTCCATTCCAATAAAAGATCTGGCATATCATTTTGTATGGCGTAAGTGATTGGCCCGGCGGCAGAATTTACGGCATTGCATTGTCCGGGATAACGCAAATACATGTACATAATAATGCGAGCCACATCTCCTTTCCATTCATCGCCAGGAAAATATAACCCTCCCTCAATAATACCAGAATTCCCAGAACCATCAGCAAAAAAGCGGTTACTCCTTTCGCTGTTTTTTTGTGAATCTGCAGCCCTTAAATTGTGAATGTCGGTCCCTGGGCCAGGATCGGTTGTTGTAAGTGGTGGATTTGACAAAGAACGTGCAAAAACATGTTCACGGTTCCATTTTCCATTGCACCAGCCAGTGTGGCAGGTATCATAGGCATCTCGGCTACGGTCATTGATAAAATCATCATCATCATCATCATAACCATAAATTAACAGAACAGCACCGGAATTATCAGAAGATAAATCGCTGATGCGCATGACATCCCAAGTGTCAGTAGCACCTGAAGTGTATGGTAAAAAAGTGTGGTGGGTGTCTGTAATTAAGTTAGATAGTTGTAATCTTAAACTTACCCCGTGTTGCTCAAAATTAATATTTGAGTAATATTCTGGAATTTGAGCCCACGAAAAGTGTAGAATAAAAATCAAAGAAAAACTTAAGCTGGAGTTAAGTTTTAACATTAGAGAGTTAATTTGGTTCAATACAAATTTAATAATTTTAATTCAATGGTGTTATTTTAAAAAGTTATTTTTGTGCAACAAAATTACTGCAGATGACATTATTACTCATGGCGGCAGGCAGCGGAAGCCGCTACGGAAAGTTAAAACAATTTGACGATTTAGGACCTAAGGGCGAATTCCTTATGGAGTTTAGCATTTTCGATGCACTGAAAAACGGATTCCAGCACATCGTGGTCATCACAAAAAAAAAAAATCAAGCATTCTTAAAAAAGTACCTTTCTGAAAGACTTGAAAATTCTGTCAAACTTGATGTTTTAGTGCAGCGCATTGAAGACATTCCTGAAGCATCTTCTTTTTCTGGAGAACGCAAAAAACCTTGGGGAACTGCGCATGCTGTTTGGACTGCAAGAGATGTTATTAAAACACCATTTGTAATCATCAATGCGGATGATTACTATGGTCAAAATGCTTTTAAAGGGGCTGCTAAATTTATAAAGAAACAAAAAAGTACAGATGTTTTTGGCCTCATTGGCTACCAATTAAAAGACACGCTCTCAGATTTTGGCGCGGTTTCTAGAGGTATTTGTACTGTCAAAGACAAACAACTTCAAAAGATTGAAGAACGGACAAAAATCTCTAAAAATAAAGGGGTCATCAAAGACGAAGACTCAGGAGAAATATTAGACGCCAATGCAACGGTTTCAATGAATTTTTGGGTTTGTACGCCAAAGATATTTGAATATACAAAACGTTATTTTGAATTATTTTTAGCCCAAGCTGAAAATCATGAAAAAAATGAAATTTACCTTCCTTTCGTTGCCCAAGAAATGATGGAAAACGGATTCATTTCTGTTGAAGTTATAAATACGGCCAGCGATTGGTTTGGGGTTACCTATTATAAAGACAAAGACATTGCTGTGGAAACCCTGAAACGCCTTGTTGAGGCTGGGAAATATCCAAGTCCTTTATGGCATTAGGTTTAATTGTAAATTTGCCTTTTTTCAAATTTCCAAAGCTTGATACCGCCATCTAAATCATAAACAGACGAAAAGCCTTTTGCGTTTAATTTTGAAGCACATTTAGCACTCCTACGGCCCGATTTGCAGTACAAAATGACTGGAATTGACTTATCCAAAGCCTCTATTTGCATGTCAAAGTTAGGACTATAAAAATCAATATTTTTAGCATTTTTTAAATGTCCATCTGCGAATTCAGCAGAGGTTCTCACATCAATCAATTGCACATCATTTAATTTGACAAACTCTAACATTTGTTCAGCAGAAATTAAGAATGAAGTGTTTGTTTTGAATTTTTCACAGTTAAAAAAAGTGCTGCTGCATAAGATCGCGATAAAAAAAATATTTTTCATTGCCATTTGTGCTTTAGTATTCAATCGCACCGTTCCATTCGGAAAAACCGCCCTCGAGGTTGTAGGTGTGTTCAAACCCCAATTGCTGCATTATTGCACAGGCTTGTGCACTTCGGCTACCGGCCCTACAATACACAAAATAGTGAGAAGATTTGTCTAATTTCTCAATCCCATCAGTGAAGTCTTTAGGATTTAAAATATCTAAGTTAATGGCTTCAGGAATTTTGCCATCTACGACTTCATGCAAAGTTCGCACATCCAAAATTTTAGCCTCTTGCTGTTGTGACAAAGCATCGACCCATTCTTTTTGTGATAGATTTTTCATTAGAACTGTTTTTACTTAAATTTTAACAAAAGTTTAGTTTCAAAATTACAATTTTTGTATCTATATTTAGAACTTTGTACACAAAATATGCACATATGAAATCTATTAAAATTATTATTATAACGGTATTTGCCTTAACATTTTTTGGATTTACACAAAAAATCACAAAAAAAGTAAATGTCGAAACAAGCGTTATAATTTGGACAGGTTATAAAGTAACAGGGCAACACGAAGGGAATATTAAGCTCAAAGAAGGCGTACTACTTTTTGAAAATGAAATACTTACAGGTGGAAATTTTATCATTGATATGACTACAATTAACACCACAGACCTTCAAGGCGGCGCCAAGAACCGTTTAGATGGACATTTGAAAAATGAACATTTTTTTGATGTTGACAAACACAAAACAGCGGCCATGGTTTTCAAAACGATAAAACGAACTGATATTGGTTATTTGATAAAAGCAGATCTAACAATCAAAGGAATCACAAAGGAAATTTCATTTAATATGGGGGTTTCTGAAAATTCGGCTACGGCTAATTTAAAAATTGATCGCACCGAATTCAATATCACTTATAAATCAGCCAGCTTGGGTAACGTTCTCAAGGACAAGGCGATTTATGATGAATTTGATTTGAGGGTTAAACTTGAATTTTAAAAAAAGAAAAATTGGCAGACTAAAAAAAGGTTTATATCCTTTAACCTGGTGAATAATTACTAACAAAATACATGGTTGTGGACAAATCAATTTTAATTATCGTGAGTACTCCTTGTATAAAAATTTACCAAGGCTTGTCATCACGACAAGCCTTTTTTATGATAAAAACATATAAATCAAAACACATTTGAAGAAAATACTGGCAGATACGTTATCAACAGTGAGCATTTAGCTAAAAATTGCAAGAAGCGCAGGCATGTTCTCAAAATCAATAGCTGAAAATGAATTACAAAAAGTATGCTATAAATTAGCAATGCTTAACAAAACCATCAAACGTGCAGAAATAATTTAAAATGAAACATATTTTAGTTATAGATAATTACGACAGCTTCACTTATAATCTAGTTCATTATTTGGAAGATTTAGATTGTAAGGTGACGGTTGCAAGAAATGATCAAATTGAATTAGAGGCTGTGGCAGCTTTTAATAAAATTGTATTGTCACCAGGCCCTGGAATTCCCGATGAAGCAGGATTGCTAAAATCCATTATTAAAAAATATGCCAAAACCAAAAGTATTTTAGGTGTTTGTTTGGGCATGCAAGCCATTGGAGAGGTCTTTGGAGCAAAACTTAAAAATTTGAGCACCGTTTACCACGGGATTCAATCCAAGGTGAAAGTAAATTCAAAAAAAGAATTATTATTTAAAGACTTAGGCCCCGAGATTGAAGTGGGACGCTACCATTCTTGGATTGTTGAAGATGATCTTCCAGATTGTTTTGATATTACATCAATAGATGAAAATGGTCAAATTATGGCAATTCGACATAAGGAATTAGATGTCAAAGGCGTACAATTTCATCCCGAGTCTGTTCTTACCCCAGATGGGAAAAAAATATTAAAAAACTGGATCAATTCATAAAATGAAAGTACTATTAAACCGGCTTATCAATCACGGAGATTATGTTGAGGAAAACAAGAAAGTAACTTTAGAAATCCCAGTGCGTTTTAAACCCTAGCGGGTAAAAACCAATTTATTTTCAGAAGAAAGATTGGTATCAAAAGCGTAGCGCTCTGCATTAAAAGTTTTTAGTGCTTCAATTGTTTCCGCCTTGGTTTCCACAATATGGCGCGTCATAAGGCCACGAGCCAATTTAGAAAAAATAGCAATGGTTTTGTATTGACCGTTTTTAAATTCTTTAAAGTCAATGTGAACTAAAGGCGCTTTAAGAACTTTGGTGTCAATGGCTTTAAAATATTCTTGACTTGCAAGATTAACCAACAATTCATTTTGTGCCATCTCTTCGTTTAGGGAAGATGTTACTTTTTGACGCCAGAATTCGTAGAGATTCTTGTGTTTGCCCACAGGAAACTTAGTCCCCATTTCCAAACGATAGGCTTGGATCAAATCCATCGGTTTTAACAAACCATACAGCCCTGAAATGATACGAACTGTGTTTTGCAATCGCTCTAATTTATCTTCTGAAATGCTATAGGCATCCAAACCACGGTACACATCGCCACTGAAAGCGTAGATTGCTTGGCGGGCATTTTTAGCGTTGAAAGGAAGGCTCCATGCTTGGTTGCGCTCATAATTTAGACTGCTGAGTTTTGGGGAAATATGCATGAGTTCAGAAAGTGCCTTGGGAGATTTCTCCTTCAAAAGTGCATTGAGTTGTTGGGCTTCCTTTAAAAAACAGCCTTCTGAACTGAATCCTGTCGGCAATTCACTCTCAAAATTTAGTGACTTGGCGGGAGAAATAACAAGTTTCATAACAATTTATATTTACATTCAAAAATACCAACAAATTTCAAAATTAAAAAAAGTTAGCACTCAATATTTTTGATATAGCCATTAAAAAAATCAATGCAATCCTAATGCGTATGCTTGGAATAACCCCGCCATTTTTCAATGCAATGGCTCATGTCTTCTGGCATATCACAAGAGAATGAAAGCCATTCATTGTTCGTTGGATGTACAAAACCCAATGTCTTAGCGTGCAAGGCTTGCCTTGGAAGTACTTTAAAGCAATTGTCAACGAACTGCTTGTATTTTGTAAAAGTCGTTCCTTTTAAAATCTTATCACCGCCGTAGCGCTCGTCATTAAAAAGGGTGTGCCCAATGTGTTTCATGTGGACGCGAATTTGGTGGGTACGGCCTGTTTCAAGGGTGCATCTTACCAAAGTTACATATCCCAAGCGTTCTAAAACTTCGAAATGCGTAACTGCTGGCTTTCCCTTATGGGCGTCTTCGTTTAAAAATACGCTGTTTTGAAGCCTGTTTTTTGGATGTCTTCCTATGTTTCCTTCAATCGATCCTTTGTCGTTTTCAATATTTCCCCAAACCAAGGCAACATAAGAACGCTCACTGGTTTTGGCTTTAAATTGAGCCGACAGATGGGCCATGGCATGCTCGTTTTTAGCAACCACCAAAAGCCCGCTGGTATCTTTATCAATGCGATGAACCAGTCCTGGACGATTGCTGCTGTTGTTGGGTAAATTATCGAAATGATAAAGCAAGGCATTAATTAGGGTTTCTGAATAATTGCCATGACCAGGATGGACGACCATTCCTGCTGGTTTATTGACTACGAGCAAGGAATCGTCTTCATAAATAACATCTATTGGAATGTTTTCAGCTACCAAAAGGTTTTCATGAGGGGGATGTGCAAACATAACGCGAATTCGATCCTCTGGTTTGACTTTGTAGTTGGATTTAACTGCGACCTCATTCACAAAAATATGACCTGATTTTGCAGCCGATTGAATTTTATTTCTAGTTGCATTTTCTACAAAATTCATCAAGTATTTATCAATGCGCAAAGGTTGTTGGCCTTTGTCAACTGCAAAAGAAAAATGCTCGAAAAGAGCGTTTTGCGGATCTAAATGATCATGAGAATATTCCATTAATTTAACTTACGAATTCCGTTGCCTAAAACAAGATCTATCTCAGATGTTTTTTTTAGCAAATCTCCAGGATTAACTTTTTTGCCTTTGTACCGCATTTCCAAAACCTCGTCTTTACCCAAATCATCCTCATAGATTAGCGTACCAATTTTAAAACCCAATACCTTTAGAGTAGGTTTTGTTTGTCGTAAAGTACTGCGAATGACGTCGGGGAGTCGAACATTTTTGTAATCTGAAGGATTTAAAATCAGGTATATTTTCCTAGTTTCTTTGACTTTAGAGCCAGCGATGGGTTCTTGTTCAATTACTGCCCCAGAGGGGTATATTGGATTGTAATTGGAGGAATCTTGTACATGACCCACCAATTCAAAACTTTTAAGGGTATTATCGGCATCATTAAAGGACATACCCAACAGGCTCGGGACTTCAACAAATGTACCGTGATTGGTGTAATATTTCAACCATTTTAAAGTCAAAAAGGAAATTAATAGAACGGCAACTAAAGCCAGAATAAGCTGTTTTATTAAAGATCTACTAAACAAAAATCGAATAAAATTCATGGGCACAATTTTAGCAAAGCTAAACATTTTTTTGAGAGAAATTAAGCCGATTATTTTAGTTTGATAAGGTTTAATATTTGAAAATTAAAAACAGGGTCTATAAAAAAGTGATATTTTTACAAAATAAATTATAAGCATGAAACAAAATATTGCCATCATTATGGGTGGGTTTTCAAGTGAATATGGAATTTCACTTAAAAGCGGACAGGTTGTTTTCGAACACCTGCCCAAAGATTTATACAATGCTTATTGCATTCACATCACAAAAGATAAATGGGTTTATGTGGATGCTGAAAACAAAGAATTTCCTGTAAATATGAGTGATTTTTCTGTACAAACGGAAGATCAAATCATTCATTTTGACTGTGTGTTTAATGCCATTCACGGGGCGCCAGGAGAAGATGGGTTTATGCAGGCTTACTTTAATCTTTTGAAACTTCCGCATACAAGCTGTGACATGTACCAAGCGGCCTTGACTTTTAACAAACGAGACTGCCTCAATGTGCTAAAAGCTTATGATATTCCAACAGCTGTTTCATATCCACTAAACAAAAAAGACACGGTTTACCCCAAAGAAATTATTAATCGTGTAGGTTTACCTTGTTTTGTCAAAGCCAACCGGTCAGGCAGTAGTTTTGGTGTGACCAAGGTTCATAAAATAGAAAACCTGCAGGCGGCCATTGACACCGCTTTTGAACAAGACGATGAACTTATTATCGAAGCATTTTTAGAAGGCACTGAAGTCACTGTTGGGGTTTTAAATTATAAAGGAAAGGTAATCGTTTTGCCAATCACTGAAATTATCTCAGAAAATGATTTCTTCGATTATGAAGCCAAATACCTTGGAAAATCTGATGAAATTACGCCAGCGCGTATTTCTGAAGTTCAAGAAAAAAATGTGAGAGAGATGGCGAAATCCATCTACGAAATCTTGAAGATGAAAGGCTTTTCGAGAAGTGAATTTATTTTTAAAGGAGATGTACCTTATTTTATAGAAATGAATACAGTTCCCGGATTGACCAAAGAGAGTATTCTTCCAAAACAAGCGGCTTGTGCTGGCATCAGCCTTTCAGAACTTTTTAGCAATGCCATTGAAATGGCAGTTGCTAAAAATGATTAACTTTACAACATGAAACGTGCTATATTTCCTGGATCCTTTGACCCCATCACTTTAGGGCATTGCGACATTATCAACAGAGGGGTGGCTCTTTTTGACGAAGTCATTGTTGCAATTGGAGAAAATTCTGCTAAAAAATACATGTTTTCCATTGAAGAACGCAAGGGTTTTATTGAAACGACTTTTAAAAACAATCCCAAAATAAAAGTCATGACTTATTCAGGCCTGACCACCGATTTCTGTAAAGAAATTGAGGCCGACTTTATTTTGAGAGGTCTTAGAAATCCTGCGGACTTTGAATTTGAAAAAGCCATAGCCCATACCAATCGAAAGGTCGGTGAAATTGAAACTATTTTCTTACTAACTTCTGTGGAAACTTCTTTTATTTCATCCTCAATTGTACGAGAAATTATACACTACAAAGGGGCTTACGAAAATTTAGTGCCTGCTGCGGTTAAGACCAATTTTTTATAAGCTATATTCTGAAAGCCCTTTTTCAAAGGCAAAAGCCACGGCTTCTGGTACCAAAGCCAAAGCAACAGTCAAGCCACTTAAAATATCATTTTTTGTGTTTGCAGCGCGCTTGCGAATAAATTCCCTCATCCTGAATTGATATTAAACCGCAAAAATAAGGCATTAAATAAGATTATAAAGAATATTAAAGCCTTAATTATTTAAATAAGCGATTCAATATTGGCGTAGATGTTTTTCTTGACTTTTTTAAGTTTTTTAGGTCCTATCCATTTGACTTTTGTGATGCCTTCATTCAATTGGGGTTTTAAATCTCCTTCATATTCCGAAAACATTTCAAACCAGTAGGTTTTTTTTATTTGATATTGATTGTTTCTTTTAAAGATGTGATAGGTTATGTCAAGTGGCTTTGTGATAGAAAGACCTTTAATACCTGTTTCTTCTTCTACTTCGCGCAGGGCTGTTTTATCTATGGTTTCATTAGATTCAGCTTTTCCTTTTGGCAAATCCCATTTGCCATTGCGGAAAATAAATAAAATACGTTCCGATGCATTTAAAACTTTGCCGCCTCCAGCAATAACATTTGGCAAAAATTTTAAAAATGTTTTCAACATACTGTCCAAATCACTCCCAATCAAATGCACTGATTTGTATTTATCTTTTTTTAAAACAGAAAGAATTTTTTCAATACTGACAGAATCGATTAAAAGATTTTTAAAATCCGTCTCTTTTTCAACCTGAGTGGTTAAAATTATTGGTTTATTACCAACAAAAATTTTCTGCATTGTTAATTAAAAACAAATTAATACAAAGTAAATGTAGTATTTTTTAATAATTTTGAGCTATGATTTTTAATAAAAATACTGCTAAAAAGACCGCTGAAGTTTTACTTCATATCAACGCCATTAAATTAAGTCCAAACGCGCCATTCACCTGGGCATCTGGTTGGAAATCGCCCATATACTGTGACAATAGACTGGTACTGTCCTATCCAACAATTCGAAATTACATCAAAAGTGAACTCGCCAAAAACATAGAAAATCTTTATGGCAAGCCGGATGTGATTGCGGGAGTCGCCACGGGGGCCATTGGGATTGGTGCTATTGTCGCCGATGATTTAGGACTGCCTTTTGTTTATGTAAGACCCGAAGCCAAAAAGCATGGGCGTCAGAATCAAATAGAAGGTCGTTTAGAAAAAGGACAAAGCGTCGTTGTGGTAGAAGACCTCATCAGTACTGGGAAAAGCAGTCTAAATGCCGTAGAAGCATTGAAAAGTGCCTCGGTTAATGTCAAAGGAATGGCTGCTATTTTTACCTATGGTTTTGAGCGTTCAAAAACCAATTTCGCAGAGAAAAATATAGAACTTCACACATTGAGTAATTACGAAGCGTTGTTGGAGCAAGCCCTTGATACAGGGTTTATAAATGATAAAGAATTGAACGTACTATCCCAATGGAATTCAAATCCATCGGAATGGGATATAAAATAA
>Ga0209503_10001641_pt1 | contig 11348 bp, 11 predicted proteins | sample SouAtlMetagenome_2_FD_187448 | JGI IMG/M metagenome (GOLD analysis project Ga0209503, IMG submission 187448) | Marine eukaryotic phytoplankton communities from Atlantic Ocean - South Atlantic ANT15 Metagenome (SPAdes) (version 2) | ecosystem: Environmental > Aquatic > Marine > Oceanic | place...
GATAAGTGTCCCTAACGTAAAACTAAAATTTGAAGTCATTTCAATTAATAGATAAAATTGTCATCAATATTTTCTAAAATAGTTAATGGTGAAATCCCTTGTTACAAAATAGATGAGGATGATAAATGTCTTGCTTTTTTGGATATTAATCCAAATTCATATGGACATACTTTATGTATCCTGAAAAGAGAAGAGGACTATATTTTTGATTTAAAGGATGATGAGTATGTTTCTCTCATGAATTTTTCCAAAAAAATAGCTGAAGCATTGAAAAAATCTGTTACTTGTGAAAGAATTGCCATGTCTGTGGTTGGCCTTGAAGTTCCTCACGTGCATGTTCACTTAATTCCAATTAATAAAATGGAAGATTTAAATTTTTCAAATAATTTAAATTTAGAAAAAGAGAATTTTGAAGAGGTTTGTTTTAAAATAAAAAGTAATTTAGATTAAGTATGAATATATCTGGTAAAATTAAGTTAATCGGAGAGACCAAAGAATTTGGTACTAATGGTTTTAGAAAAAGAGAGCTGGTTGTTACAACGCAAGAACAATACCCGCAGAACATATTAGTTGAGTTTGTTCAAGACAAATGTGAAATTTTAAATTCTTATCAAGTTGGAGAGTTAGTTAAAATTGATATAAATATTAGAGGAAGAGAATGGACTAATAAAGATAATGAGGTTAAATATTTTAACTCCTTACAAGGTTGGAGAATTGAAAAAATTGAAGAAAGTTATGATACTCAACTCCCTCCAATACCGACTAAAGAAGAACTAAATACTGATCAGGATTCTAGTAAAGAACCTGACGATCTTCCATTTTAGTAATTATGGTACGATTAGGTGATGATCATGTTTTTCCCTCACCAAGAAGTGCTAATCAGCACGGAGTTGTAGCATATGGTGGAGATCTTCATCCTAATAGAATAATTGAAGCTTATAAAAATGGAATTTTTCCATGGTTTGAATCTGATGATAATTTAATGTGGTGGAGTCCTGATCCAAGAATGATTTTATATCCTAATAAGATTAAAATTTCAAAAAGTTTAAATTCTTTTATAAAAAAAACTCCTTTAAAAATTACTTTCAATAAAGACTTTGAGGAAGTAATTGAATCATGCTCAAACATTAAAAGACTTGGTCAAAAAGGTACATGGATTACAAAGGGGCTTAAAGATTCATTCATTAAACTACATGAAAAAGGTTTGGCAATATCTGTTGAGGTATGGGAAAATTCAAAAATAGTAGGAGGTTTGTATGGATTGGATTTAGGCGATATTTTTTGTGGTGAGAGTATGTTTTCAAAATCTACAAATTCAAGTAAAGTTGCACTAGTTTATCTAGCAAAAGAATTAAAAAAAAATAATTATAGGTTTATCGATTGTCAAATTCCCACTACTCACTTAAAAAGTATGGGAGGTGAAGAAATTTCAAGGGATGAATTTTTAACATTGATGACTTAATAAATATTTTGATATTGACTCAATTGTGTAGCATTCTTGAATAGTATATTTTCCAATTGAATATCTCTCCAAATATTTTAAATAAGCTCCACTTTTTACTTTTTTACCAAAATCATGTGCAAGTGATCTGATATAAGTTCCCTTAGAACATTTTATTTTAAAATCAAACTCAGGAAAATTATTATTTAACATCTCAAATTCATTAATGGTAACTTTTCTATAATCAATATCTACTTTTTCACCTTTTCTAGCAATTTCATATAAACGCTTACCCTTGAACTTGAGTGCCGAATAAATAGGAGGTCTCTGTTTTATTTTTCCAGTAAAGGCTTTTAATGTTTTGATAACTAAATCTTCATCTATGTGATCAACTGGAAAAATCTTATCAAAATCTGTTTCCATGTCAAAAGATGGGGTAGTTTTACCAAAACAGAATGTTGCTAAATATGTTTTTTCAAGATTTTGTAAATCTTCAATAATTTTAGTTTTTTTTCCTGTACAGATTAAAAGTAATCCAGTTGCTAAAGGATCTAATGTTCCTGCATGGCCAACTTTAATTTTCTTGATTTTGAAGGTTTTTTTAAAATCATTTCTAAGTTTCTTTACAACATCGAATGAAGTCCAATTTAATGGTTTAAAGACTGGAATAATTAATCCATCAACAACAGATTTTTTATTAAAAATCATTGCATTAATGAATATGAAATTGAAATTATCCCTACTAGAAGACAATAAATTGAAAAGTAAATAAGCTTACTTTTTTTTACCAAAAATATCATCCATTTACATGCGTAATATCCAGAAATTAGTGCAGACATGAATCCAACAATGTAGTTTATTAGAATTGTCTCCTCAAAAATTAGATTATCATAAATAATCATTTTCATTGAAGAACCAACTATAATTGGTATTACCATTAAAAAAGAAAACTTTGCAGCCAAATCTCTATTAACACCTAAAAATAATGATGTTGCAATTGTTGATCCACTTCTAGATATTCCAGGTAATATTGCAAAAGCCTGTGCGATACCAATTATAATGGCATTCTTTGTGCTAATTTTTTTATTCAAATCATTCATTTTGTCAGATATAAATAATAACAATGATGTGACAATTAGCATTGATCCAACTAAAATTAAGTTACCGTTAAATAATTGGTTTATTTTGTCTTCATAGAAAAACCCAACTAAACCTGCTGGTATCATTGAAACAATTATCATTAAAGAAAAGTTGAAATTTTCATCTTTTTTAAATTTTAACAAACTACTTAATATCTTTTTTACATCATCCCAAAAATAAATTATGGTGCTCATAGCGGTTGCCAAATGCAGTATAAGTGTAAAGAATAAACCATTATTAGAATCAAAAGAAAAATTTAAAATTTCTTTAAAAATTTCGATATGACCACTAGACGATACAGGTAAAAATTCTGTTAATCCCTGAACTATACCAAGTATGAAAGATTTAATAATTTCCAATTTACTCTGGTTTTGTTAGAATGGCATAAACCTCAATTATAAAGCCTAAGATAACTAGCATTGGAGCTAGTCTAATTCTCCTAAAACTATATATTTCTTCATTAAATATATTTGGATCCTCACTGCCTCCTCCAGACATTAGAATAAAACCAAGGGCAATAAAAAAAATTCCTATTAACATGAATTTATAGTTTCTTTTACCAAATAATAATTTCTTTTTTTCCATTAGTATAATTTATCAATTTTTGAGTTAAGGAACCTAGTTGTTATGAAGTTTGTTGAAATAAATGAAATAATAAAACTAAGGATAAGGGACGTTACAACAGATATTATCATTGAGTTTTGGATAATATATATATCAATATTAAAATAATTTAAATTGAAATAAATTATAACTGATACAAAAAAAGCTGATGAAATAATTGCACTTAAAAAACCTAACTTAATTTGTGTTAATATGAAAGGTCTTTTTATAAAAGATTTTGTTGCGCCAACAAGTTGCATTGTTTTGATTGTCATCCTTTTCGAGTAGATTGAAAGCCTAATGGTGTTGTTTATTAATAATATCGATATAAAAACGAAAAAAATAGCCAATACCAATACCCAGTCTTTAACTTTTTTAAAATTGTCATTGATTAAAAAAATAAGAGGAGCATCATAGGAAACTTCGTAAACAAAATCTTCTTTTTCAAATATTTTAACTACATCATTTATATAAGATGTTTCAACCTTGTTAGCATAAAAGTAAATATCTATTGAATTGAGTAATGGATTATAACCCAAATAGTCAACAAAATTTTCACCAATTTCAGAACTGAATTTAACAGCTGCATCATCCTTAGATGTATACACAAATTCCTTTATTCCATCATCAATACTCAGTTTTTTTTCAAATTGAGAAAGCTCTATTTTGCTGGCCTCATCTTTAAAGAAAACCACAACTGGAATTTTTTCTTTAAAGTCATCAACAATTTTGTTGCTATTAAGAACAAAGAATACAAATGATGATAAGAAAAATAAAACAGTTGAAATACTAATAACTACCAAAAAATAGTTTGAAAAAATTCTGTTTGAGCTTGAAGATGACAAAAGATAATCTTTATTGATTGTAAAAATAATAAAGCTATTTAATTTATATGAACTTTTATTGTTTTAGCTTTAAAACATTATTTTTACTTTTTAGTTAAAAATGTCTTACAATTTTATTGAAATAGAGGAAAAATGGCAGAAGTATTGGCTTGAGAATAAAACTTTTAAAGCTGATAATAATTCAGAAAAACCTAAATATTACGTGTTAGATATGTTTCCATATCCATCGGGTTCTGGGCTTCATGTTGGTCATCCTCTTGGTTATATAGCATCTGACATAGTTTCTAGATTCAAAAGAAGTAAAGGTTTTAATGTTCTTCATCCTATGGGTTTTGATTCATTTGGTTTACCTGCTGAGCAATATGCTGTCAAAACAGGACAGCACCCTAAAAAAACTACAGAAGAAAATGTTGTCAGATTTAAAGATCAATTGGATAAATTAGGTTTATCATTTGATTGGGATAGAGAAATTAAAACAAGCGATAGTAGTTATTATCGTTGGACTCAGTGGATTTTTTTAAAATTATTCAACAGTTATTATGATTATGAGCTTAATAAAGCTCAACCCATAGAAAAATTAAAAATTCCAAAAAACCTGAATGAAAAAGAAAAAGAGTCTTTTATAGATTCTAAAAGGTTAGCGTATGTTGACACAATAGATGTTAACTGGTGTGAGGAATTGGGAACTGTACTTGCTAATGAAGAGGTTATAGGTGGTTTAAGTGAAAGAGGAGGATTTCCTGTCGTTAAAAGACCAATGAAACAATGGGTCATGAGAATAACAGATTATGCAGATAGATTACTTGATGATTTATCCAAATTGGACTGGCCTGAATCTATAAAATTATCTCAACAAAACTGGATTGGAAAGTCCGAGGGAGCTGAAATAAAGTTTTCAATTGATAATAATAATTCTATTGAGGTATTTACAACTAGGCCAGATACAATTTTTGGTGCAACATATTTAGTATTAGCACCTGAACATCCTTTGATAAATCATATAACCACAGATGAATATAAAGAATCAATAAGTGATTATGTTGAGCAGGCTTCAAAAAAAAGTGATTTAGAGAGGCAAGAAAACGAAAAAAATAAAACAGGTGTTTTCACTGGAGCTTTTGCATTAAATCCGATTTCAAACGAAAAAATCCCTGTATGGATATCCGATTATGTTCTTTTTTCTTACGGTACTGGCGCTATAATGGCAGTGCCTGCACATGATGAAAGAGATAATGAGTTTGCTAAAAAATTTAATCTTAAAATAATTAAAGTAATTAATGGTGGTAATAGCGATGAGTGTTATAGTGGTAATGGTTCCATGATTAATTGTGGAGAATATGATGGAATGGATAATATAAAATTCAAATCTATTGTAGTTGAAAAATTAGAGAGTAAAAATAAAGGGAATAAAACAACCAATTATAAATTAAGAGATTGGATTTTTACACGTCAAAGATATTGGGGTGAGCCAATTCCAATAATTTATGATGGAAATAAAAAGAAAGCTCTTGAATTTGATGAGTTGCCTCTTGAATTACCAGAAGTTGAAAGTTATTTACCAACAAATGACGGTTTGTCGCCCTTGGCAAGGAATAAAGATTGGGTCAATATTTCAATTAATGGCAAGAATTATAAAAGAGAAACGAATACAATGCCACAATGGGCTGGATCATGTTGGTATTTTTTAAGATTTATTGATCCTGATAATAATAACGAGTTTGCAAATAAAGATCTCATTAAATATTGGATGCCAGTTGATCTCTATATTGGAGGTGCGGAACATGCCGTTCTTCATTTGTTATATGCAAGATTTTGGCATAAAGTTCTATTTGACTTAGATTATGTTAGCACTACTGAACCATTTAAAAAACTTGTTAATCAGGGAATGATTTTAGGAAATAGTGCCTTTGCTCATAGAATAAAAAATACTAATGATTTCATTTCATTTGATATGATCAAGGATGAAAAGACACAAAAAATTCATGTTGATATATCATTTGTAGATGAAAAAAATAGATTAAATATTGAGAGACTAAAACAAAACAATCCAGAATTTAATGGTGTAAATTTTATAAAAGGCGAATCATTTTATGTCTCAAGAGATATTGAAAAAATGTCTAAATCTAGATACAATGTAATTAGTCCTGATGATATTTGTAAAAGGTATGGAGCTGATACTTTAAGAATGTATGAGATGTTTCTTGGGCCAATAGATCAGTCTAAGCCATGGAATACAGCTGGAATTTCAGGAGTATTTTCTTTTTTGAACAAGTTTTGGAATTTGTTTCATAGTAATGAAAAATTTTATGTTAGTGATAATCAACCCAGCGATGAAGCTTTAAAAATTTATCACAAAACTGTAAAAAAGGTTGTTAATGATATTGATAAATTTTCATTTAACACCTCTGTAAGCGCATTTATGATTTGTATTAATGAGCTATCTTCAATAGGTTGTAATTCCAGAAATATACTATCTAATTTATGTATTTTACTTTCACCATTTGCCCCTCATATTTGTGAGGAAATTTGGTCACTTCTTGGTAATGATAAATCCATTTCATATGAAAAATATCCAGAATTTAATGAAAAGTTTTTGGAGGAGTCAGTTATTGAATATCCTGTTTCGTTCAATGGAAAGCTGCGTTTTAGAATTAGCTTACAAAGCAATATAGAATTAAAAGAAGTTGAAAGTGTCGTTAATAACCATGAACTAACGAATAAATATTTAGACGGTAAATCAATAAAAAAAATAATTTTTGTCCCAAAAAAAATTATAAACGTTGTGTGTTAATTATTATTAATATGGTTAACTATCTTACTTTCAATATTTTCTCCCCTCAATAATTTTTTTAAATTTTTATAATCTTTTTTTATTGATATTTCTTTTACTGTGAGAATTTGCTTTAATTCACTTTTAATATTTTTTTGATTAACATCCGATTGAATCAATTCCTTTACTGTTTCTTTATTTAATATTAAGTTCACTAATGAAATAAAATTTATTTTGACAAACAATCTAGCTAGGAACATGTTGAATGAATTGGTAACGTAACAAACAATTTGTGGTGTACCGATAAGTGCCGTTTCTAAAGTTGCTGTTCCACTTGTCACTATTGCAGCTTTTGAGTTGTTTAATAACTCGTAAGTCTGATTGAATACAACTCTAATATTTTTATTTTTAATTACCTTATCGTATGTTTCCTTTTTAATATGATTTAGACCAGCTACAACAAATTCGTATTCTTCAAAATCATTCGTAATATCTAGTATTTTGTCCAATATCAAATTAATTTCTTGCTTTCTGCTTCCAGGAAGAATCGCAATCATCGGTTTTTTCTTATTTTTTTTTTTAAAGGATTTAAGTGACTCATCAATTATGTTCACTAAAGGATGTCCAAAATATTGAACATTATAATTATGTTTTTTTTCATAAAATTCTTTCTCAAATGGCAGGATCACATACATCTGATTAATATATCTCTTTATTGATTTTACACGATTTTCTTTCCAGGCCCAAATTTGAGGACTAATGTAAAAATAGTTGTTAAAGCTTTTCTTCTTTGCCCATTTGGCAATTCTAAGGTTAAACCCAGGATAATCAATAAAAATTAATTTATCAGGTTTAAATTTTAATATATCTTTCTTGCAAAAGCTTAAATTTTTTAAAATTTTAAAAATATTTTTTAGGACTTCAAGGAAACCCATAAATGCCAGGTCTTTGTAATGCATTACTAATTCACCACCAGAATTTTTCATAAGGTCACCGCCCCAACATCTTATCTTTGCTTTTGGATTTTGTTGTAAAATTTCTTTGATAAGCCTTGAACCATATATATCACCTGAGGGTTCTCCAGCAATAATATAATACTTCATATTAAAGATTCCAGGATTTAATTTTATCAATTACCTCATAGTTGGTCAAATCAAACTTAACAGGTACAACAGAAACGAAACCATTTTTCAAAGCCCATTCATCAGATTCTGTTGACTTATCATTATTAATAAATTCACCTGTCAGCCAATAGTATTCTCTCCCTTGTGGGTTGGTTCTTTTATCAAATTTTTCAATCCAATAAGCATTTGCTTGATTACAAACTTTTATTCCTTTTATTTCTTTCTTTTCTAAATTAGGAATATTCACATTCAATGCAGTTCCAGATGGTATACCCTCAGATAAGGCTTTGATGGTTATTTTCTTGGCAATGTCTTTAATCCTCTCAAAATTTGCTTTCCAACTATAGTCAAGTAATGAAAAACCAATAGCAGGAACCCCTTCAATGCTAGCTTCAATTGCTGCACTCATGGTTCCAGAGTAGATTACATTAATTGATGCATTTGAGCCATGGTTGATTCCAGACACACACAAATCAGGCTTTTTTTGAAGAATCTCATTAATTCCTAGTTTAACACAATCAGCAGGAGTACCGGAGCAAGAATATTCTATTTGAGGTCCATCATCAATTTTTATTTTATGACATTGTAATGTTGAATTTATTGTTATGGCATGTCCCATGGCAGATTGAGGACTGTCAGGCGCTACAACTACAACGTCTCCAATTTCATTCATTACTGAAATTAATGTTCTAATTCCAGGAGCAGTTATACCATCATCATTTGTAACTAAAATTAAAGGTTTATCAGCCATTCTTGGTATAGTTATTGGACAAAAGTAACTAATTCAATATACTTTTATACAAAACACTAATTCTAATATTTAAAATTATTTATTTTTATAAGTTCTTGATGAAATTTAATTTTTTACATATTGTAGCAATCGTAGCGATAATCTTATTTGGATTCTCTTTTTCAGAAGATAAATTTTCTGATCCAAATAAGGAAAAGCTATTAATTGAAGTGGTAAAGTATGTAGTTGAAAAAGGTCATTACAGTACATTAGATATAAATGATGACATTTCTGAGAAAATTTACAATACTTATTTAGAGCAACTTGATGCACAAAAAAGGTTTTTTCTACAATCAGATATAAGACAATTTGAAAAATATAAGTTTAAACTTGATGACCAACTAAAAGATCAAGATTTAACATTTTTTAATTTAGTTTACGAAACTTCAAGGAAAAGAATAAATGAAGTAAAGAATTATTACGAAGAGATTATGAGTAATAGTTTTGATTTTTCATCAAATGAAGATATAAACTTAGATTTTGAAAATAAATCTTATGCTAGAAATAGTAATGAGATTAAAAATAGATGGAGAAAACAACTTAAGTATTCTACGCTCGATATAATTAGTTTAAAGCTTGGAGATTCTATTAAAGTAATTGATAATAAAACTAGAAATGAGTCTATGACTCTGATTAAAAAAAATACTGATGATTTTTTTGATTATGTTGAAGAGATGGATAGGGATGATTGGTTTGCAAACTATATTAATGCATTTTTAAATCAATTAGATCCACACACGGTATATTTTAATCCTGAAGACAAGGATAGGTTTGACACCAATATCTCTGGTAAATTTGATGGAATAGGTGCCAGGCTACAAAAAACTGAAGGTACGGTTAAGATAGTGGATATCATTGTTGGTGGACCAATATGGAAAGATAAATTACTTGATGTTGGTGATATAATTTTAAAGGTTGCTCAGGAAAACCAAGATCCAGTTAATATAATTGGAATGAAGCTTGATGATGCTATAAAATTAATAAAAGGCCCAGCAGATTCATTTGTTACATTAACAGTCAAAAAAATTTCAGGTGAAATAAAAGATGTTTTAATTAAACGAGGTGTTGTAGAGCTGGAGGAGTTGTATGCTAAATCAACACTAATTAATAAGGGTGATAAAAATTACGGATATATAAGTCTTCCCAAATTTTACATTGATTTTTCTGATAGAAAAAGTAGAAATTCAGCTAATGACGTTAAGAATGAAATAATCAAATTGAAAAATAATGGTATTAGTGGTCTTATACTAGATTTGAGAAATAACGGAGGTGGAGCTTTGCAAACAGTAGTTGACATGACGGGTCTATTTATTGAAAGAGGTCCAATAGTTCAGGTTAAATCTACAGGAAACAGAAAACAAATATTATATGATAAAGATCCTCAAGTTGTATGGGATGGTCCTTTGGTTATATTGATGAATAAAATGTCAGCATCAGCATCTGAAATCCTGGCTGGTGCGTTACAGGATTATAATCGTGCAGTAATCATTGGTAATGAAAAATCTTTCGGTAAGGGAACAGTTCAAAATGTCATTGATTTAAATCGATTTATCTCTAACTCCTCATATGATTTAGGAGCTTTAAAAATAACCACTGATAAGTTTTATAGAATAAATGGAGAATCTGTTCAGCTTGAAGGTGTAAAAAGTGATATAATCATTCCTGATTCATATAAGTATATTTTCAATGGAGAAAAAGATGAAAAAAATCCTTTACAATGGGACAAAATTACCCCTGCAAACTTTGACAAGTGGGCAAAAAGAGATTATTTAAATAAAATATCTTCAGAGAATCAGAGTAGAATAGATAATGATGATTATTATTCACTAATAAATGATAGAGCACAATGGTTGAAAGATCAACAATCTAAAAAAACCATCTCATTAAACTTTAATTCATATAACAGTTTTTTGACTAAACAAAGAGAAAAAAATAAAAGATTTGAAAGTTTAAATAAGTACGAAAACAATTTAAATTTCAAGCTCTTAAAAACAGAAAAAGAATACATAATATCAAACAAAGAACTTCTAAGCAGTAGAAATAGATGGCATAGAAACTTAACAAAAGACCTTTACCTCGAAGAAGGTGTTAAAGCCCTAGAAATGTTATCTTTATTAGATAAGAATATTATTCTTGCAAATAATGACAAACTGTTAAAGTGATTCCGTTTAAGAAATCAGGTTTTAAATCCTTCAATAATATCCCTTATTATTTATCCCTATCATTTATTTTTATTTGCGTATTTATTTCAATCTTTTCTTTTTTCATAATCCCTGACAAAAGTGCCAATGCAAATAACATGAATCTTAACATTCAGTCAATGAAGCCAGGTTTTACAGTTAAAATATTATCCCTCCCAAGTTTTGAAAAAAGAAATTTAAAATCATATTTTTTGGGCTTAGAAGAACCAATTGTACAGTATGCAATAAATGATTATAGCTTTTCAAATGATTCTATTATTTTTTCTATTTATAATAAGTTTAATGAATTTGAAGAAATTAAGTCACTCCCTCTTTCAATCTTTAAAATAGAGGATAATAATGTACAAAATAATGTACATAATATTGAAGATATAGTTTCTAAAGATTACATAAATGAAAAAATATCTTTATTTGGCACTGATCTTTACGGTCGT
>Ga0209503_10001642_pt1 | contig 11344 bp, 6 predicted proteins | sample SouAtlMetagenome_2_FD_187448 | JGI IMG/M metagenome (GOLD analysis project Ga0209503, IMG submission 187448) | Marine eukaryotic phytoplankton communities from Atlantic Ocean - South Atlantic ANT15 Metagenome (SPAdes) (version 2) | ecosystem: Environmental > Aquatic > Marine > Oceanic | place...
GCGGACATCGAGCAAGCGGTTCTGGCTTCACAGGAAAAACCTCGTAAAACCCTCACCGCTTATCTTGTCCGGTCACAAAAAGTGGAACGTGCCACAACCTGGAGTGCCTCGGCCGACGAGACCCTCCACCTCCGCGCCGCCCTCGCTCAGAGCCTCCCGACGCACATGATTCCATCCTTTTTTGTGGAGTTACCCGAACTCCCAAAGCTTCCCAATGGTAAGATCAACCGTGCTCAACTCCCTGCTCCGGACTTCACTGCCGAAACGGACAGACCCGTCGTGCTCCCTCGAACAGAAGCCGAGCAGATCCTCGCCACCATATGGCAAGAGCGGCTCGGGATCGAGGCCGTGGACCTTCACGATAATTTTTTCGCCCTCGGCGGAGATTCGATCCTCATCCTACAAATCATCGCGCAGGTTCAACAAGCGGGCTTCAGCCTCACCGCGCGCGACCTCTTTCAGAACCCGACCATTGCCAGCCTCGCCCCTCACCTCCAAACGGTCGCACAAAAGATAAACACTCTGCCGAGTGATCAAAAACTTGCCATCCCGCTGACTCCCATTCAAAAATGGTTCTTCACCCTTCCTCTCAGCCATCGCCACCATTGGAATCAAAGCTTCCTTTTTGAAACTCCCGGACCACTGGACGAGGAACTGCTCGCCGAAACACTGCGTATCCTTAAAAAGGAACACCCAGCCCTGAGAGCGAACTTCCAGCAAGAGGGAGCGCAATGGAATCAGATCTATCAGCCGTGGGAAACGGACGTCCCTCTGGAAATCATTGAACTCCCAGCGGAACATTGGGAAAATCATCTCGCCGAAGCCACCCAGCGCGCTCAAGCTAGTTTCGACCTCTCTCAAGGCCACCTCTGGCAGATTCTCTATTTCAAGAACAAAGATGATGAGGCACCGATACATCGTCTTTTTATCAGCTTCCATCATCTCATCATCGATGGGGTTTCATGGCGCATCTTTCTCACTGACTTCCAACTCATCTACCGTCAGCTCAGAGAAAAAGGACAAGCACAGCTTCCGCCTCAAACGACTCTCATCCCAGACTGGATCACCACTTTACCCACAAGTTCCGCCAGCTCCGAACGGTGGAAAAACATTGAGACCTCTTGCGCTGAAGCACCCCTGCCATGCGATCTCCCTGATGGCTCAAACCTCATGGGACAGGCAAAAACGCTCACCCTCACCCTAACTCCTGAAGAAACTCAGACCCTACTAAGCGAAGTCCCAGAGCACTACCGTATCAAACCAGAAGGTCTTCTCCTCGCTGCGCTCAGTAGAGCCGTCACTCGCTGGACCGGGCATCAAGGTCTCGCGCTCCAACGTGAAAGCCACGGAAGGCAAGATCATAAAAATTCGACAAGCGATCTTTCACGAACAATCGCTTGGTTGACTTCACTTTACCCCGTCTACCTCCCAGCCCATTGTGAAATGGAGCCAGATTCTGCCCTCAAATCAGTCAAAGACACCCTGCAAACTCTTCCTGATGAGGGACTGAGCTATCAACATGGCACCTCCTCCCTTCCTAAGCTTCGCTTTAACTACCTCGGACAAACCGATCATGTCTTAGGAAACGATGCCCTTTTCAAACGTGCTCCCGAGCCAACCGGACAAGCGCGCCACCCCGAAGACGAACGCGAAGTCATCTTCGACATCAATGCCCTCGTTATGGATCAAAAATTAATGATTCACTGGATTTACAGCCCACAACTTCACCACTCCGAGACCTTAGAAAAACTAGGTGAAAATTTCCTCTCCGAAATCAAAAACCTCAGCTCCTTCTGCCTCGATGAAGACTCCGGCGCGGGTTACACCGAAAGCGAATTCCCGCAGATGGACTTTGCCCCCGGAGAACTCGACTCACTCCTAGACGACCTTGAATAAACCACTACATGAACATCCATCTTCAGCCCGAAATCTTTGCACTCGCTCCTGACTTCCATCGCGGCCTCGTTATCGCTCGTCATCTGGATAACAACGGAGATTCCTCTGAGCTCGAGACCAGACTCCGCGAAGCCGAGAGCGAAACCAAAAAGATCGATTCTCCAATCGAACTCTCCGCCGTCACCGCCTGGGATGAGGTTCATCGGGCATTCGGATCAAACCCTAACAAATTTCCACCCGCTCACAAAAACCTCCTAAAGCGAGTGAATAAGCCCGAAGTACGGCTTCCTTTTATTTCAAAAGTCGTCGCCATCATGAACACCAGCTCGCTCTCGCTGCGCACTCCCGTCGGCGGAGATGACCTGAAACGCGCTAAGGAGTTTGGAACCGACTTAGAACTTCGCCTCGCCCGCGGAAATGAAACCTTTCTCGCTCTTGGTAAAGACGTCAAAGAAGAAACTCCGGAAGAAAATGAAGTCATTTACGCGGTAGGAGACACCATTATGTGCCGACGCTGGAACTGGCGGAACTCCTGCCAGACGCTGATTACTGCAGAAACGACCGAGATCGTCATGAATATCGACTGCCTCGGTGAAGGAGCCTATGAACAGGCCCAAGTGGGAGCCGCGATGGTCGCGGCCCTCCTGAGAGAATTCTGCGGGGCAAGCGTTGAAGAATACATCCTCAGCGCATCTGAACCTTCCTTTCATCTCTAAAACTGAAAATACTCTTAAATCGAGGCTCAAAATTTCCAAGAGACTACCCATTGTCATATGCCAAAAATCGCTGACATTTACCCTCTTTCGCCAACCCAGCAAGGACTTCTTTTTCACTCGCTCCTTGCTCCTGAAGATGGTCTTTACGTGCCTCAAATCATCCTCTCCTTATCGGGAAACTTAGACGCGACTCGTCTCCGTGAATGCTGGCAGCTTGCGCTCCAGAATCACGAAATTCTCCGCACCAGCTTCCACTGGGAGCAACGCGACGACCCCTTCCAAGTGGTTCATGAATCGCTCGACCTCGCATGGACGGAAATCGATTGGTCCGCTCTGACTCAGGAGGAGCAACTGAGTAAACTCAGTATCTTACAAGAAGCCAATCGCTTCGAGGGGTTTTCCCTACAGCGCCCCCCGCTCATGCGCTTGCACTTGATTCGTTTCAGCAAGGAATCGCATCGCCTTGTTTGGTGTTACCACCATCTCCTTCTCGATGGCTGGTCCGCGGGACTCGTCATGAAAGAAGTTCTGCACTCCTACTTAAGCGGAATAAAGCCGCCCCCTACCAAGACTCGCTACGCGGACTACATCGCTTGGCTCAACAAACAAGATCAACAAGCCGCTCGAGGATTCTGGGAGAGGCGTCTCCATCATCCAGCAGGCCAAACCGACTCCCATCGGGAAGACACGCAAGAACCAGCCGAATTGACATTCCGCCTCTCTACGGAAGAGGCCCAGAGTCTTCGCACCTGGACTCAAGAGCACCAAATCACGCTCCACACCGCCCTTTTGGGAGCGCTCGGCATTCTCCGCTCTCACTCGCTCGACAGTCGTCAAGTGGTCCTAGGCCACACCGTTTCCGGTCGACCAGAATCACTTGCTCGGGCCACCGAAATGGTAGGGCTTTTCATTAACACGCTCCCCGTTCCCCTTTCTCTTTCTCCCTCTCAAAAGATCATCCACTGGCTGCAAGGCCTCCAGGAGCAGCAAGCCGAAGCATCAGACTATGAGCATGTCTCACTTCGAAACATTCAGACTTGGACCAATGGCGGCGCTCCTCTTTTCGACTGGCTCTTCGTGCTCGAGAGTTACCCACTCTCGCCCGATGCCGTGGAAGAAGAGAAAGAGCTCAGCCTCACCGGCATTGACTTTGATGAGTGGACTCACTTCCCCCTCAGCGTTCTCGCATCCGAAGGCGACTCTCTCACCATCAAGGCAAAGTTTCAAACAAGCGCCTTCTCTCGAGAGAAAATCAACCGCCTCCTCGCAGACTTCTACTCCCTTCTGCAAATTTTCCTGCAAAAACCAGAAACGCGATTGGGGGAAATTACGCTCGCTACGGAAACTGAACGTCAACAGATCAGAAAGTGGAACGACACCGAGAAAGCATGGCCCATTGAGATCAAGACGATCCGAGATAAAATAGAGCTGCATCGCACCTCTTCATCAGAAGCAGTTCGTTTTGAAAATGAGTCACTCAGCCATCAAGAGCTCCACCAGAAAGCGGATCAACTTGCAACTCATCTCAAGGAACTCGGGGCCGGACCCGAAAAACCAGTCGCCGTTTATCTTGAGCGCTCCAGTGAACTCCCGGTCTCCATCCTCGCCATTCTCAAAGCAGGCGCAGTTTATACCCCCCTGGACCCTTCTTACCCGAAGTCTCGTCTGGAAGCACTCCTTCAAGAATGCTCCCCCAGTGTTCTCATCACAAATCGTGCACAACACCTTCCAACACTTTCGTCAAGCTGCCCGGTGATTGATTGGGACACCTTTGTCCCTGATGACTACCAAAAACTCAGGCACTTGGTCGAGCCAGACCCTCAGCAAGCTGCCTACATCATCTACACCTCAGGATCAACAGGGCAGCCTAAGGGAGTGATCAACACCCACCAAGCCATTCGGAATCGCCTCCTCTGGAAACAGGAAAAATATAAACTTCAAGCCAAGGACCGCGTCCTCCAAAAGACACCGGTGGGCTTCGATGTCTCCGTCTGGGAATTCTACTGGCCCCTCATGAATGGATCGAGCCTCGTGATGGCTCCACCTGAAATTCATCGTGATAGTGAGGAACTAGCGGCTCTCATCCAACGTGAAAAAATCACAGTTCTACACTTTGTCCCTCCGATGCTCGATGCGCTCCTAGACGTCGCGACAGTGGCCGACTGCTCCAGCCTACGGCTCATCCTCTGCAGTGGAGATTCACTGACTCCCAAGATCGTTGAACGCTGTCGCGAAAAGCTTCCCCACGCAGCCCTCCATAATCTCTATGGCCCCACGGAAGCAGCAATCGATGTCACATCCTGGGCCTGTGACTCTGGGCTAAAACCAACCATCATCCCAATTGGGCACCCTATTTCTAACACCGCGATCCATCTTCTCAATCAGGACCTCCATGAAGTCACGCAAGGAGCGGAGGGAGACCTCTACATCGCCGGACAAAACCTCGCACGCGCATACGCAAAACGCCCAGACCTCACGGCAGAGAGCTTTATCCCGAACCCATTTCGCTCGGATAAATCTACTTCCGAGCTTCTCTACCGCACTGGCGACCGCGCCCGCTATCTGAATGATGGCTCTCTCGAATTCCTCGGCCGTAACGATCATCAAGTTAAAATAAGAGGACAGCGGATAGAGCTCAGCGAGATCGAGACTGCTCTCCTCCAGCACACCTCGATCGAGCGGGCTATCGTCACCTTCGAGGAAGAGCGCTTGACCGCATACGTAAGCGGAAAAGGGCTCGAGACTGATTCCGCCTCCTCTTTCGCAGATGATCTCAGAGAGAACCTCACGGAAGCGATGATTCCTCAGCATTGGTTCACAATCGAAAAATGGCCTCTAAGCTCCAATGGCAAGATCGATCGGAAGGCACTTCCAAAAGTTGATTCCCATCATCTCGATCAACTTGAGGAACTCAGTGGGGACACCCAATTGGCACTCGCCGCCATCTGGCAGGAAGTTCTTAAACTTGAAAAAATTGGTGCAAACTCCCACTTTTTCCGCCTTGGCGGGCACTCTCTCACCGCGACCAGAGTGAACACTCGTATCAAAAAACACTTCGCGCTCAAACTCCCCCTCCGCGCCATTTTTGAGTTTCCCGTTTTAGCGGACCTCGCTCAACATCTTGATGAGTTGAGCTCACCAAGTGAGGAGACATCCGACCATCTTGAAATTGAAATCTAGCCCCTCATCGCCATGAACCTCTATCGCATGGGACGCCCTTTACCTGATACAGGTCGCCGCATCTTTTGCCTACCGCCGGCTGGGACTGGAGCGAGCACCTTTTACCCACTCATGGAGCTAGAAAGTGAAGAGACCATCATTTGCCCCGTCTCACTCCCAGGCCGTGAAGGGCGGGCCCAAGAAGCCATTCCTCGCTCACTCCCGGACCTTGCGCACCAACTAGCCCGTGAACTCACTCCCTTTCTCTCTCAACCATACTGCCTACTGGGATACAGCATGGGCGCCCTCTTGGGATATGAAATGATTCGCTGCTGGCAAGAATGGGGGATCGACCTTCCCGACTCCCTTTTCACCATTGCCTGTCGCGCGCCTCATCGCCCGTTTTCCAGACGACTATCCAACCTTCCTTCGCCCGACTTTCGTCAAGCCGTGAGCCGACTAGGAGGCCTCCCCAACATCATCCTAAATGATGAAGAAACGATGTCTCTCTACGAACCTCTCCTGCGTAGCGACTTCAAAAACTGCGAGAACTACCAGCTTGAAAAATCCACCAAGGTTCCCTCCAAAATCCACGCCGTCGTCTCAGCTCAAGACGAGCTCCTGACACTTGAAGATGCGGAAGCATGGAAACATTACTCGGAAAATGATTTCTCCTTAACCGTGCTCCCAAATGCCTCACACATTCTCACTCAAGCACAGCTTAAAGAGGCCCTCACCAACTTCATCAAATCATGAAAAAGCGCATCATTATCGGCATCTTCCTTACCACTGCCGTGGTCTTCCTCTACCTCTTTTTTACCGGAAGATTCGCGCGCCCGAATCCTCTCCCCACAAAGACGCTCTCCAGTTACAAATTACGCGAGAAGATTGATCGTTCACCGAAAGCACAAGCACAAGCAGCTCGTGATTTCCTCTCCCTCCTTGATGAAAAATTGAGGGAACAAACGCAGTTTCCACTCGACTCCCCGGAGCGTAAAAAATGGACAAACCATCCTCCCGAGCACAGTGAAAAAGGAGCACGCTTAGGTGACCTTACACAGGAGCAAATCGAGGCAGGCCTCCATCTTCTCTCCACCATCCTTAGTAAAGAGGGCTTCTATCGCGTGAGAAATGTCCCCCTTGCTGATGACCACATCGTCCCTGAAGGAAAACGCTATGTTGGCTTTGGCGCTGAGGACTTTCGGCTCGTCATTTTCGGCGAACCCGCAGAGGACTCTTCCTGGGCCGTGCAATTTGATGGCCACCACCTGGCGGTGAATATCAACATTCATGGCGACCAAATGTCGCTCTCACCATCCCTCATTGGGACCGAGCCTCATCAATTTCACCTCAATAGTGAAGTCATCCGTCCGATCAAAGGCTTCACAGACAAGGCCTACGCCCTCATCCAGAGTTTACCCGACGAGCAAAAGAAAAAGGCCATCATCTCGGAAACAAGCGAAGACACCCAGCTCGCGGAGCCAGAATTCGATGGTTTTATCCCTGATCTCCAAGGCATCAAAGGGGCTGAACTTTCTCCTTCTCACAAAGCGCAGCTTCTAGGCCTCATCACAGAATACGTTCGCAGTCTTCCCGAACATGCCGCCCAAGTTCGTATCCAACAACTCAAAGCGGAAATCGATGAAATTCACTTTTCATGGTGTGGTCCCACTACCGAAAAGAGTGCCGTTTCCTACCGAATCCAAGGCCCCTCTCTGATCATCGAGTATGCTTGTCAGCTCTTTAATCCCGAGCGTCCTTTTGATCACATTCACACCATCTATCGTGACCCCAGTAATGAATACGGACACAGATTTATGAACCCTTCGACTCGCGACTAATTCAAAAAAACAACAGTGATTTTTGTAATCGAACACTTATCGACCCCGACAATTCCCTTTATCATCGATGCGCCAAATCCTATGCGGCTACTCACGCACAATTAATCACACAATCTCTATTAACCTCTATCTATGAAGCTCACCTTTCCTTTTTCATTCGCCCTCCTATTTAGTGCAACTGGTCTCGCCCAAGCGGCAACAGTATGGAGCTTGAGCGACCCCAATGTCACCGCGGTCAACTTTACGCAACCCACCCCTGGAATAGGTCACGAAGTAGCACCTGGCATCATTCTAAATCGAGATAATAGACGCGGCCTCTACAATTCAGCTACGGAAGGAATATTCAGTTTCTTAAATAGCCCCGGAGGCACTCGCTGGGCATTTGCCTCAAACAATGCCGTTGGAGCTAGCATCGAGGCAACGAACCATACCAACCTCACCTTTGGGGTCTGGGCCGATAGTCTCGGCGGCGCGGGTAATCTTCAGACGAATATTCTCGCAGGTCCGGCCGTTCTTCACCTGACGGGCGACGACATCTACCTTGATATTCAATTTACGGCATGGGACAGAGCCGTTTCTGACGGTGGCCAAGCTGGCTTCACTTTAACAAGAGCCTCAGCACCGGTCCCGGAACCGAGCTCTAGCCTCCTCGCCACGATCGCCTCAGCCTTCCTGCTGTCTCGCAGGAAAAGACGTTAATCAGCGCGATCCTCAGCCTCAGATTTCCATCCTTTATAAGTCCGCCAGCGCCAGGCTAAAAAGAGAGCTTTCAGTGCCTCTTCTGCCAGCAAGACATACCAGAGCCCTGACACCCCAAATCCAGCTTCCACCACCAGAAAGTAAGCGACAGGCACGCTTAATCCCCACATCATGATTTGAGTGCCTACTACGGGCACGACCACATCTCCCACCGCTTTGAGCGAATAGTATAAGATCGTATTCACCGAGCTAAACGGTTGCACAAAGATGGTAATGAGAAGCAACTCACCCGCTATCTCGATCACCTCCTTCTGCTTCGTGAATAGACTCAAGAGGGGCTCTCTTCCAAAATACAGAAAGGACGCAGCCACCATCGTAATCATCGTTGCGACTACCGAGGAATGCACGATACAGCGGCTCACTGCTTTCCATTTTTTCGCCCCGTAGCGATAACCTACCATCACCTCATTGGCTTGACTGATCGACATCAGTAAAACGGTCAGAAAGTTATTCAAAGCCAGAGTGAACGTGCGGCTCAACACCATCACTACGCTGATTCCCGCAATGAAGCTCACGAGAATAATCTGATAAAATCCATAAGCTAAGTTATCCAGCGCACCTGGCCAAATAAGGGCAAACATTTGCCGCAATCTTTGGCAGGAACTAGACCAACTTCGCTTCCAAAAATGGGGCCGAATCTTCAAGGTTCGCGCAAAGACTATGATTAATAAGACGACCGCGATTGCTCGGACAAAGAGAGTCGCCAAGGCTGACCCCTCCACCCCTAGCTCTGGAAACGGCCCGATCCCAAAGATTAAGAGATAAGCAAAAGGAAGGTAGCCTCCATAAGCCAGTAATCCCAACCACAGTAAAATCCGAGTTCTCCCGTAGGCCCGCAAAGTCGCGGTTCCGGCAATCATGATTCCATTAAAAAAAATGGTGAACCCTCCCACTCGCAAATAAATTTCCGCACCCCCAGCGGCTTCAGGCGGACAATTGATGGCCTGAATCCACAAAGGAGCACCGAGGAAAAGAACAAAGCCGAGAACTAACCCGATCAAAGCATTTCCGGCCATCGCAGTTTCCGCAAACCGCCTAGCCTCAATTTCCCGCTTCGCGCCGAGGCTTCTTGAAATCAGGATAACTGCCCCCGCTGCGAAAAATGCCGAAAGATCAAACGCGACGAGTAATATCTGATTGGCGATACTCACTGCGGCAGCCGCATTCTCAGAATATGCGCTGATCATCATAGTATCGACCAACATCGCGACCAAGCCAATCAGAGCGCTCAACAGCAAGGGAGTGCTCAGCTGCGATAAAGTCTGATCAATACCCCTTCTCTCACTCATCGCCCTCAAAGCTAAAGTCTACTTGACCTGCGATATCGGCCAACTGTCCCTCATCCAACCCATAGAGATTCTCAGAGAGCGGATTATCCGCCCCCTTAAGCTGCTCCAGAAACTCTTCCAGTATTTCTGCGACCTTTTCTCTTTTTGAAAATCGCGGATCAAAAATCCATTCTCCCTTTAAGGCGTTCTCCTCAAGCCAGCAATTGATCAACATTGGATAAGCGGGACGATTATTGCGAGCGACCGTTCTACCCGGGACTTTGTTTCGCTCGAATCCGCCGCCTTTGAACCCGGCATCGACCCGACCCAAAAAGTTAAATCCAAGCGACGGGCTGATCTGGAGAGAAGATTCCTCTTCCAAATATCGGAGCATCCCGTAACTCACTCCGTCATGAGGCACCTGCGCCAGATCGTCCTCAATTTCCTGACAGAGTTCCCAAAAATCGCTCTCCTCCAGATTTCTAAGCACGAAAGGATAGATCGCCGTCATCCATCCCACCGTTCGTGAGAGGTCCGGCGACCCCCCTAGCCCCTGAAAGTCTCGTCCATGAGACTCCAGCATCACCGTCACGCGATCTCCCTTGCAAAGCGCCGATAAGGCTCGCCCAGCGGAGGCTAAAAGAATGGGTAAATCAACCTCACAACCATCGAGCTCAAATTCAATCTCTTGGCTGCCTTCTCCTTCACCCTTTTTCAATGAGAGGGTTTGTGAATCCTGCACCACGCCCTGCCAATATAGGGTATCTTCCTTGGACCATTCGACCGAGCTTGCCAAAAGCTTCGCCCAAGCCTCATAGCTCATCGTTTTTGCTGGAAGATAGGCATGCTCCCCCCGCTCCATCTGTTGGTAAACCAACTGTAAGTCATCCAGCAAGATTCTCCATGACACCGCATCAATCACAGTATGATGCGCGATCAAGCAGAGTCGTATCTTGCCATCCGCCTCCACACTCGCGGCGAACTTGATCAAGGGGACGTCTTCGAGCGCGAAGCTCTCTTGCAGAGCAGCGACCTCAGCTTCAAACGCCTCTGGCGGGAACCACTCTATCCTTGGTTTTTCAAATGGTGCAATCTTAAGTTCGTTCCCAATCCAACACATCCGCAAGCCATCATGATATTCCACGACGACACTCCACGCTTCTTCCAGCAATCCTCGATCAAGAGCCGTTGTGCTCCCAAAGGAAATCGCCTGATTAAAATGCTGAGGCGACTCCATCCCCAATTCACGGAACCAGCGTTGGATCGGAGGCGCTGTAAAAGGCTCTCCACTCGGCTCGGTGAGAGACTCGTCTAAAATGACCTGACCCTCAGAAATCACAGCCGCCAGTTCACTCACAGTTTGATGCTTGAATAACTCGGCTGGAGAAACATCCATCATCGAACGCTTAAGCCTACTGACAATCTGCAACGCAAGAATGGAATCGCCGCCTAGCTCGAAAAAATTATCGTACAGCCCCACCGATTCCACCGGTAAGACCGACTGCCAAACCTCACGCACCCTTTCTTCCACTTCACTTGCTTGGCCATCCTCTCCCGAAGAAGCGCGCTGAACCCACATAGGAGCAGGTAAGGCAGATCGGTCCAGCTTCCCGTTTGAAGTCAAAGGAAGAGCTGGGATCGCGATAAAAACCGAAGGGACGAGATGAGGCGGAAGAACTCTTACCAGGTCACTTTTCCAATCCTT
>Ga0209503_10001645_pt1 | contig 11312 bp, 6 predicted proteins | sample SouAtlMetagenome_2_FD_187448 | JGI IMG/M metagenome (GOLD analysis project Ga0209503, IMG submission 187448) | Marine eukaryotic phytoplankton communities from Atlantic Ocean - South Atlantic ANT15 Metagenome (SPAdes) (version 2) | ecosystem: Environmental > Aquatic > Marine > Oceanic | place...
ACATGTTGTGACACTGGCAGACTCGCATTCCACCTTTGTGGCTCGGTTTGATATTTCCCTGTAGATCATAGCAGTGATATGGGACTACATAGACGACTACCGTCATTTTATCTTCTCCGTTTTCGTTCTTCCAATATTCCAGCAACTTACGAATCGATTCGTTCCCCCAATCCATCTTACTAACTCCAATCACGACATCTCCCGTCCACCCTGTTTCGTAAAGTGTCATTAAAAACAGCATGAAGGTATCCAAACCATACTCAGCGGCAAAGACAAGAACGGCATCGCGTTCCGGACGGTGCTTTCCTGACGTGGGTTGTAGATACGTAACAATCTGGTCCTCTATTTTTGCGTCGTCCTCCGTTTCGTACATGTAGGTGGGTTTGGGAAAGACTGTTGGTCCGATGACGGAGAAGGTTGATGATGGTTCAAAGAGCGGGAAATGGTTTTCTTTTGCCTTTGCTACAAAGTCGTCATCCGTTTTGCTTGCTGTTACCTCCGTTAGTCGACGCCTCCCTACTTTTGGAACTCCAATGTAATTTGTGCGTGCGGAGTTGTGAGACAAGGATGTGATACTGTTGCTATGAAATACGGAGGAGACATTATAAGCGTCGCTGTCTTTCGGAGCATCCCAGTTTCTCGTACGCAGAGAAAATTCACTATCGGCCGTTCGATCTGCACGTGAATCGAAGATAAAAACATTCGACGGTGAGGAAAAGTAGAAAAATCCTGCCGCGAAGAGACACAGCGCTGCCGCTGTCGCAAGCAGCAAGTTTGCAACCATATTCCAGCTTTCCCTTCGTCGTCAAAAACTTCTTTGATGCTTCGATTCGGGTCTATGGCCAACAAAAAGTCCCAGCGTGCAGCTACGAAATGATGATTGGTGACGATGATCAAGACAATTTTTGAGAAAGAACACAAAAAAATTCGCAGATCGCGAGTCATTGTGCCCATCAGTCACAAAAAATCCCTGACATTTTCACAAAACATGAAACGAAAAAAAATAAGCGTCTATATTTCTTGTTTCTGCTATCACTTTCATTCCTTCCTCAATATACACACTCCGCTATCATCACAAACGCTCTAAAATTACAGATCAACGACAAAAAAGAAACGAAGAATAATAATGTCAAGCAAGCTGTGTTTGCCTTTGATTGGCTGCTCGTTGTTCTTAGTTAGTATTCTGAACGTCGTCGTCGTCTGTCGGCACATATCTCTAGCAACGGTCTCTTTATCAAACCAAAATGAGGATTACACATTTTCTATTACCTTGAAAACTAGCGATAGTAATAGCAATAAAATTGATGACTCCAAAATCTTGGATGAAGATCTGTCGAGCCTTGAAGTCTCGGCAGGTAATTCGAACCTAAGATCCTCACATCGAGTCGATGCAAAAAAGGAGGACAAAAGTGATGGAGAAGAGAAATTTGGCAAGAAAAACGAGAAGACCGAGGCAAAAGGCAATAACAATATTGCCGTTACAATAAAAGCAGACGACAGCGGTATAGAAAATATTGCTGCTACTAGGAAAGCCGGCGAAAGCGGCACATCGATTCAATCCATCAATAAGAACGGAGGGAAAGATAAAGGAAAACCCATTACGAAAGATGGGATAGAGACGAAAGAGATCGTCAAAACGATCAACGACGTTCGAGTTGATGAAATTGTGAAACGCAAGAATAGCACAGATATCATCAATTCTAAAAATTCCACATTTGTCCGACACGACAACGTTGTCATTGCAACAAAAATTCATGGCGCACACCAATGGTCTCTACTAGTACAGTCAATGTGTCTTCTACATTACGCTTACAACAACAAAGTTTCATACGATATTGTCGTCTTTGCTACAGAACCTGTTCCAGAAGAGGAAATCAAATCCCTTCAAAAAATGATATCGCCAACCAAGTTTCGTCTCGTGGTTGATAACAAGGGACTGCAAAATGAAATTGCTTCACTGACTCCGGCAAAACATGAGGCCTTTCTGAAAATGTGCAATGTTTCGGACACAAGTAATCTAACGTGGTTTTCAAAATGCTCAGGCAATCGCTTGGCCTACAACTGGCAGGCAGAGTTCCGGGCCGTTCATCTATGGAATCATCCTAGTATTTGGCAGTACAAAACAATGGTATGGCTAGATACAGATGGTTTTGCCACAAAACCATGGGAAAATGATCCAGTTGATTACTTCATAAAGAACGATGGGGTTATTATGTTTGATCATTTCCCCCAGGCCCAATCAAAATATTGGCTACAGAAGCGTGTCTACAAAGCTTTCAATGCGACCATCTGTAAGCTCGAATTGTCCAAAGAAACTGGAAATCTTGAACCAACACTAGGGCCCGAAGACCGGTGCCAGGAGCGTGGAATTCCTAATATTCATGGGTTCTTTCACATAACCAACTTGGACTTCTACCGATCTCCCGTAGTCAGTAATGGGTTGGCTACCATCCTTGATAACTGCTTCCTCTGTCGGGAACCCGATGACCAATTGGCAGTCACCGCACCCGCGGCTATACTGGCGCCAGAACGCTCATGGGAGATGCGATCAAAGGGCTTTCACCTTGATGTCTTCCACAACTTTATGCTGGACGGGATTGACCAAGCAAAGCCTGCGGGATTCATAAAATATTGGGAGCAGAAAGGACGGCACACGCACCCTGCTGCAGCAGCAGTGTGCAAGGTTACCGACGGGGGATAGATTCAAAAGGAATCGCTCACTACATAAATTTTAGATCATAATTTGTAAATTATTTTAAGGACAATTAGAAATCTTCATGGTTACAAATTGTGGTATTTAACTTGAATTTCAGACCAATCAAAGCATGGTTCTTTAACATTGAAAGCATGTGGAGTTGCGACCATACGTTTCGATTTTATATTCCTAGGCTGGATTTTGGGTTATCGTTTGTTTAAATCTATAAGATTTTGGATGGGGTGTTATTGCATAGCTGCCGCATCCATCGACCCTTCTAGGACCCTACTAACTCTCGATCCACTGGCACGGCTCATAGGTATAATGGGATCATCTGGTGTTGATCTAGCTCCAGCACCTCCAGAAGTCGAAGGCCCGCTCACCTTTCTGCCCATTGGAACCGACAGCGTTGGTGCCGAAGTAGTGGAAGATGAAGCCTTGTCCCAGCCTGACCCCCAATAGTTGTTGCTGCCCAGCCGTATCAGAGATGATCGTACTCCACCAGATTGATTATTTTTCATAGCGTTACGGAGAGACATAGATGTTCCTTCCATATCATCACCAATGGCCTCCGAAGCGAAGACCTGTTGCTCCTGTTGTTCCTGAGTGCGTTGCTGTTCCAACAATCGTTGTTGCCGATCGTCCATACTATCCACAACTGTGCGTCGATCGTCTATCACAACTTTCTTTGAGGGAGGTCTCGGGTAAAATGTTGGAATGTACGAAAATTCTTTCTGATTTGGATTATCGGCTGTCTCGTCCTTACCCCCCAAAGTTGTTTTCCTGCCGGTAACCGCACCAATCCCGGTTTTTCTGAGGGCACCTTTACCAGCCTTGGCAGTCCCGTCTTCGAGTTTCACTTTTTTGGTGCTCGGTTGCATCTCCACGTCGCTATCATCATCCTTTGTGGAAGTAGAGCCCGGAACAAGCTTTTTACCGTCTATGCTTCCCCAGGTGGAATCACCGACCGCTCCAAAATCACTCACCATTGCCTCGGGGTATTGTAAAAACACCTTATCTGACAATTCTTCTAGTTCATTTAGAATGTCTTGTTCGTTCTCGTCCGCTTCATCGGCATCAACATCGACCTTGCGATAAGTGCTGCTTCCAACAGCTGCTGCTGTAGTGCCTCCCGTGACTCTGGCTGGCAGCGAATGCGGGTTGGCGCATGTCGAAGAAGCCCTTGGAAAAGCAGGCACTTCTTCCGGATAGGGTGCATCCCATCCCTTTTTTCGTTTCCTCCCCAAGGTGCCAATGTCCCCAACACCTCCGTGGGAATCACCACTGTCGCCATTCTCTAGGGAAGACGGAAAGACTTTGCCTCCACTCGAGGAAAGCTCACGACCCTCACCATTGGATGAATCGGCGCCGTTCTTGGCCGCAAGCTCTCTCAAAATCTCTTCTTCATCTTTTTCTTGCAACCATTTCTGCCCAAATACGAATTGAGCAAGGCTTTTCCATCCAGTGGAGGAATGATGATGCGAAGGATTACTGTTCGGCTGTGTGGTTCCGCCATTGGTGAGACCTGAACCAGAAGCAGCGCTTGCTACGACGGTATTCCCGTTTCCATTACTATCGACAGTGGCGCCATCGGGTGGTTTGGGGGCAGTAGCAGCAACGATGTCTTCTTCCTCCTCCTCCTGGAGATGCAGGCGTCCCACTGCCGGAGATGCCACCAACTGGCATGCCTGAAAGGCATCAAGCACATTAACGTGAGCCGACGTCCGGTGAGAGGATTCTGCAAGGTGCGATAGTGCTCGTCCGGTCCTTGCCAAGAATTGGAGCAGCACATCGGCCATTATATCTAAGGCTTGTTCGGTCATGCTGTCGATGCCTAGGTGCAATGCCGCCCGCCCCACAGCCCTTCGGGCGATTTCAAAGGAATATTGTTGATCCCTGATGACCGTTGGGTCCGCCATGATTGTTATTTGATTGAAGCTGTTTGGTTTGTTGTTAGCTGAATTTATGAATGTTTAGTTGTCTCTATGAGGACAAATGAATAGTTATTTTTTGATGTGCTTTCCTCGATTGCCGAGAATGATGGTTAGGGTATCAAAAGTTGAAGGAGAATTAAGGACTAAAATTGAGCCGACATTATGGTAGAAGAAAGGGAAAGCTGTTTGATATGTAGTGTATTCCCTTATCCTGGGAGGTACCGTTGAAATTTTTTTTGTGTAGCTTTAACAGCAGCAACAACAAGATAATCAAGAGGTGAAATGAAGGGTTGGCCAAGCAAGAAAGGAGTGGAGGTTATTGAGGTATGCGAATCATGAAAGGTAGATACTGTATGACAGTCGGCAAAACGTTTGTGTCTGCTCGGGTCCAATACTTTCACTGCCCCTCTTTGGGGGAAATAGTTTGAGATAAATTTGGGGAATTTGGGTGGCAGCATGCTTTCGGCACAGTACACTCTGACGTACAAAATAAAAATTCTGAGCGCATTCTCTGTGAATCATCGGCCTGTCAGCATTTTCGCAAAGTTTCTCACGAAGGGAATTGGAATGGAATTTCTTAGAACGCATATTTTCCATGACTGTTCGTAAAGCCAGAACTGTTCCACTTGTTCCATTCATTCTTCCCATCGTGATCACAGAGCAGCGAATTAATTCATTGACGATTTTTACAAACTCGAATCGGACATTGTTCCCAACATAGCGCTATTGAAGAAGATGTCGACAGCCAAGAATCTCGCTGGAAATTCGAATTTTGCGAGAGCAGTATCTGGCGCAATCGTTGTCGCCGTTGGTGGAACTGCTGGAGCGTGGGCGTTGGATGACTTTTCGAGTCTTGATCAAGCAACTTCGGAAGGTGGTGAATCGATCGACCCAAATCATATGCCATGTAAGAGACGCACCTCAGGTTTCTCCGCGTTGCTGCGGCCGCTACCGCTTTGGTCCGTTGTCCATGATTCTATGGTATCTAATTGCGAGCAAAATAAAAGCAAGAGCCGTTTCATCGATCCATCCTTTCCGAATCTCTCCCGCTTTGGTTCTGGTTCGTATCTGCGAAAGTATCTCACACCCGAGGTTTACACAAAAATCAAAGACAAGAAAACTAAAAACGGAGTGACACTTGAGGACATTATCCGGTCAGGTGTTTCGTTGCCATGGGGTGCCAAGCCTCCTCGAGGAACAGGCGTTTACGCAGGGGACGAAGAGTCATATCACGTCTTCGCAGATTTGCTTGTTCCCATCATAGAAGATTACCATCACTACCATTTTGCCCAAGGATCGAGCCAACAAAACGCGTCAACGGTATCAGAACGTAGTAGTAGTAGAAGTAGAATCCAAAACGGTGGGATAGACAGTGGCATAGACTCTTCAAATACTAGACCCTTTAGTCCCAGCCATCCCGTTTCAACCTTTGTGACGGCCATGTCACCAGCAATGGTATTAGACGATGATCAACCATTACATGGATACAGCACTAAAAAGAATGGCATGATGCTAAGACGAACATTTACAAACCTTAATCGAAATTCTGTTCTGGAACAGAAACTTGATCCGACTGGCGACTATATTCTACAAACTCGAATGCGAGTGGCGAGGTCGATAAAAGGGTTCCCCTTTTCTCCCGTCATTAGCCGGGCGCAACGACGGGATTTAGAACGCTTGTTTGAAACAATGGTCGACGAGGACTGGAACAACGACAGCGACGATGAAATTATCAACGACAACAACGACTTGGATGATGACGAGGTATTTGGAAAAATAATCAACAATCATGGTGGCCTACGCGATGGAAATTACATTCGAGTCATGAACATGACAAACGAACAACATGATGACCTCATCTTTCGCCATATTCTCTTTCATGATCCAGACGAATACAATATCTCAGCGGGTATTGGTCGTGACTGGCCCGATGCAAGGGGAATCTACCTGAGCAATAGTAATGGAGAAACAGCAAATACCAATAAATATTACCATGACAACCCAGATCTAATGATATGGTTGAACAAGGAAGACCATATGCGGATTATTGCTACCAGCAACGGTGGGGATTTATTGGCAGTCTTCAAACGTCTTTCCAAAGCGCTAACTCAGGTTGAGCAATCTCTGCACAAGCGGGGACACGCCTTTTGCGTCCACCCCCGCTACGGCTATGTCAATACATCCCCAGAGAATCTTGGAACAGCTCTCAGAGCTAGCGTGTACATCAAGTTGTATCGATTGGGACAACAACCCGGCTTTGATGACCTTCTAGATCGTCTCCGTCTTGAATCTTCGAGTCGATTCAAAAACAAGGAATCTTCTGGTGCGCGATACACCGGTATATTTGATATTGCCAACGCTGAGAGGCTTGGACAGAGCGAAATGCAGCTTGTTAACACCATGATCAATGGAGTTGGCCGGCTTATCGAACTGGAAAAGCGGCTCGAAAGAGGAGAAACTGTTAATCTAGAAGAAGTAAGGTGACATAATTGTGTCACCCTAAGGATGAAGCATACCAGCGCATCTAATATTGTAGATGATTTTTACTTTTTCAAACACATTTTTGTTACCAATTCTTGCGTAAATGTGCGTAAAGGTCTTTAAGGTGTGATCAATTTGCTGCAGATGCCAAATATAGATGTTTCGGAGACTCCCTGTGTTTGAAGACGGCGGAAAATGATGACTCAGAAAAGTTTCCAAGCATTGTCAACACTTGGATGAAGAGACGGCACGGACTCATCACAAAGTCCCCAAACCAGTCCAAACTTTTGTTGTATCTAGTGAATGAGCAAAAATTGATACATAATTCGGCCAACACATTGGTCCTAATACTGGTATCGTTAGAAGATGTTGTGCTTTGGTAAATAGGCCCTTCCTATTTTATTTTTTTTATGAATTATGAAAAAATTTCACCAGCTTCTTTATTCGTGTTCCATTGTACGCCGTATCACACCTCGAACGTCGACTCTAGAGCGTTGTTGATTAACAGTTCGGTAATATCATCCATAGCCCGGGACCAATCATGTTTTAATTGACTCGATCTTTGCCGACGCTCTGCTGGTAATCGTGTCGGCTCGGCAAACCCCACATCAAGCAATTCGCAGCTTCCATCAATATTGCCAGTGACTAGATTGTAGGCAAGGCGGGCTATTACCCATCGTATACCGCGAACAAATCGCATGAGAATCTCTTCGGCAGCCGCTTCGAAAATGAAAGGTGATGAGTCTTTCAGGTGCATCACAACACTGCGCCCCGGGATCGCGTATGGAAACTCTTTGAGATGTATCATACTAGCGTGGTTCATTGACCTGATATCAAAGACGTCAACGCCAAAGTTTTCATTCTTTTGGACGTCGGTCCAAATTAATCTTGGTGCACAGTATGTGCCATTTCGCAATCGGTATCCTCTCTTTATTCGTATCACAACCTTAGTGGGATCAAGGGGATCAAGGGAAGAATTCTCTTTGTGCCAAAGCATTGATTCTCCTTTTGTCTCCATGTCTTGAAGGAACAATTTAACGAAAAGAGGCGTTGTTTGTTTATTGTCCCTGGGCACCCCATTTACACCTACCTTAGTATTATCACTAACACCCAGTGACGAAAATCCAATAAATGCATGATCGGTTGTAGTAGGAACCGAATGAGTGCTCTCAAGTGATTGGTTGAGTTCCGATCTCGATCGATACGACACACCCTCTTCGTGGCGATCTTGAGAAGCTTCCGAAAGAAAAGACTTTGTCAGTTCTTCTGGAACGGTAGTGTCAACGGAGGTGTTATAGCGATCTACTGAAGAATCTGGAGATGAAGTCTCCCATTTGTTTTTTCGTGATCTTGCAGCTCGTCCCCTATTGTTTTCCTGAATGTATCGGTGGTCCTCTTCTTCCGTTTGGTAATCTTCCGTGTGGTAATCTTCGGAATAAAACTCACTACCCATCGATGATGCGGACCTACCCATCGACGATGTGGACCCGTAGTCGCTCTCTTCACAATCGTTTTCAGTGCATGCATTTCGGATATTAATCCCGCCACCACACTGTGCCAGTCGTTTGAACAATTCTGCCTTTTCAACATTATCTAGTACACACCCAATGACATTGCTGCTTCTAAATTTGGTGCTCGATTCATCCGTATACTCGCTGTGCAACACATGTTTCTCACGGCGTTGCTTGGCCTGGGCAATTTTCGAATTCTTTTTCCACTGGCGGCTTTTCTCTTGCTTAACCTGGAGGTCCGACTTGGATTCTTTTTTGGGTGATTTATCAGCATCGTCCATCGTCTCCATTTGAATGTTGATGTCCCTCATTCTTGCCATCGGAGATGCACTTCGATGAAATGGTACCGCCCCTTCGCCAGCCCTCAACATAGCGGCGGCATCTTTTCGAAGCTTATTCACCACATGGTGTGCCATAACGTTTGCCGCTGCATCATTCATTTGCGCTGACGCGGGTTTGCGTTGCGTTTGTTCCCTACCAAAGTTCCCCTCCTCGTCGGCGGCACTGTTTCCAATCACTGCGTGAAACACTTCGCGGTCTCCGTATTTCATTGAGCTCGCTCCAGCCTCTATAAGATTATTCGAATCGTAGATGTCTTGAACGAGTTCGCTTTCTTTCTTTTCTTCGTTTATACTCTCAACATCTGGCGGAGCAAAAAGCCTCTCGAGCTCCTGCGACATCTTCTGCACAGATGGCCCTTCTGCTACAGAGCTATTATCTTTCGCATCGTGTTTCCGAAAAAATCTGGGAGTCACTTTTCCCATCATTTTCCTCCCGAATGTAAAGACGGAGAGTTTTTCAATCCAACTTCCTCTCCAGAAAATTTATTCGTGTCGTTTGTTTTCATATATAGTAGAGTGGATGGAGGAGTTCATCGGAACATACTTTGCGCTCTTTCAACAAAGAAAGGAACAAATACAAGCCTAACTGAAGCGAGAAGGAATCTTCGTTGGCGTTCAACATACCAACAACCAATTAAGGATTTGTCGAATTTTTGGTCACGAGCATCAATAAACGACTGGCTAACTCGAATTGAGTTTCAGTTGCTAAGTAAATTGTCGCTCAGACGTGGATCGTTTTCCGACCTTGTAAGAATGCGCAATGCTGTTCCCATTTAGGGGGAAACTGAAGTGTAAGGGGGGAAGGCACGAATTTTTTGGGCCACTGAATGGTTTTGAACGTTACTACGTCTTAACTGTTTTATGGTTTAAAATCCTCGCCAGCAAGGTGCATTATCACTATTCCTACACCTGTTGAAATCTTCTCTCATCGAAAAGGCTTCTCTCTAAAGCAAACGGTAACATCCATAAGATTTCATACATCAATTCTCATCATACTAACAACGATCTAAACCTATTTCGATAAAGATGTCTGCTGAAGAAGTGGCGAAAGCCTTTACTGCCCATTATTTCTCGACCTTCGATTCTAATGCCGCCGGTCTTGCTGGACTTTTCGTAAGTTTGATATACCCTGTCCGTTCGGTCGCTGGTTCATGTTCGGCAACACCTCGCACTTTTATTTCACAAAAGCTGAAGCCAAACTTCCTAACAAAGACCCCTTGTGCCTTCTCGCTTTTTCGCAATTACAACGTACCCAACAACAATAAATTTTCTTGTGTTTTTTAGAACGAGAAGTCCATGATGACTTTTGAAGGAGGACAGGTTTCAGGACAACAGGCTATAATGCAGAAGTTAACGTCTTTGGGAGCAGTCAAGCATACTCCGAAAACTATGGATATTCAGCCATCGGTCGATCCTAATTCTTTGCTGATTTTTGTAACGGGGACTATTAGCATCGGGGATCCCAACGCTAACCCACTTCATTTCAGTGAGTTCTTTCACCTTGTCTCCACAGGACCTGGCCAATATTACGTCCACAATGACATCTTCCGTCTGAACTACGGACTATAGATTGCTACACAAAACTCTGTGGTGTGACAGTCATTGCATACGATACTTGCGTTCCGAGTGTTGTTGAGGAAATTTTGCAGCCGATTTCAAAAATGATATTAACACAAATGTATTGCACTGGTGGTGTACAATAATATTTACAGAAAAAGTTTCTGTAAGAACTCAGAATAATCATCTAAATCAAATCATGAAAAACTCTAAAATGGGCGTTGTAGTATCCTTGTTTTATGAAAGAACAGATGGAAATAATATATATAATACAACGCCAAGTTTTATGATTTTTTGCTTGATATTCCTGTTGTGCAATTCAGAAGCACTTTTCTTTATGTTCCCACTGAAATGTTAACTTTCAGTTCATTTTTACTGTTTTTTTGTCGGACGGTATTGCGCAATTACCACAGCATGGTCTCTCTCGTATGGTTCTAATGTCAATTGTTCCAAGGGCTTGAAATTCTCTTTTTGAAGCTTGCTGACCTCCCGTCGGAAAACGGCTTCCGGCGCGGCCGTGGAGTCAATACAACTGGCCTTGACAGCGATCACGGCGTGGCCGCCGTTTTTCAAAAAGTGATGAGCATTCAAGGCCACGATACGGGCCTGATCGGGCTGGGCTACATCAGCAAAGATGCAATCAACCATCCCGATCAGCATCCGGTATTTAAGTGGGTGTCGAGCATCCTCGACAATCGGAATGATGTTGGTCCTCAGTTTGGCGACTCCCAACAAATCGCGTCCGGGGCGGTGTGAAAATTCCACCGCATAAACGGCACCATCTTTGCCAACG
>Ga0209503_10001648_pt1 | contig 11299 bp, 6 predicted proteins | sample SouAtlMetagenome_2_FD_187448 | JGI IMG/M metagenome (GOLD analysis project Ga0209503, IMG submission 187448) | Marine eukaryotic phytoplankton communities from Atlantic Ocean - South Atlantic ANT15 Metagenome (SPAdes) (version 2) | ecosystem: Environmental > Aquatic > Marine > Oceanic | place...
CTGCGCTGAAAAGCGACGACGTCTGCCGCTCGCACAAAATGGCAGCAGAAACACTGGCAAGCAAGAGCGCGCCATGCGTCGAAGGCACGGCCCTCGTCGCCGGCGCCACACAACAAGTCACCGGCCGCCTCGCCTTCAGCAAGACGGGATTGTCATTCTGGGGCGGCGTCGACCCCGTGACTGGCATCGTCATCGACGAGAGGCACCCGCTGTGCGGGAGAGTCATCACCGACACTATCCTAGCCATTCCGTCGGGACGGGGAAGCTGCACGGCGTCGCAGATCGTGCTCGAGCTCGTGCTCAACGGAACGGCGCCCCGGGCGATCGTGCTGAGAGACCGCGACGCCGTCGTTGCGGTTGGAGCCTTAGTAGCGCGCGAGTTCTTCGACAAGACGCCTCCACTCATCTTGGCGTGTACTGATTTTGATGCTTTGGAGGCGTTGGACGGCGACACGGTGACCGTGGCGACGCTCGACGCGCCACTGCCACTCCCGCACCTCACGGAAGCGGACCGGAATGCCTTGAATGGTTTAGATGGTCCCGCGGTACAAAGGGCGATGAGAATTGTCGTGGAGACGGCCAAGATCCAGGGCGCCTCCCAACTCGTCGACGTCTCCGCGGCCCACATCGACGCTTGTACCTACGTCGGGCCAGGCGGCCTCGCCTTCGCCGAGAAGTTGGTGGAGCTCGGCGGCCATGTAAAAGTGCCGACGACGACGAACTCGTGTTCGGTGGACCGCAGCAACTGGCGCCGCCTGGGCGTCGCGGAAGCGTTGGGCGAGCCCGCGTCGCGCGTCGCCGACGCCTACGTGGCCTTGGGCTGCGCTGATAGCTTCACCTGCGCGCCCTACTTACTGGACTCGGCGCCCTCCCAGTCCACACATGTGGCCTGGGGCGAGAGCAACGCCGTCGTCTTCGCGAATTCTGTCTTAGGAGCGAAGACGCAGAAATATGCCGATTATTTGGACGCGTGCGCGGCTCTTACCGGAAGGGCGCCGCTAGCGGGAGCTCACATCGAGCGGGACGCGTCACTCGATATCGTCTGTGATTTTGTAGAAGGCGAGAACGACTTCTGGCCGTTACTAGGTTATGTGGTCGGCCTGCAGGCGGGCTCCCGGATTCCCTACGTACGGCTCGAGGCGTCTCCCTCGCGAGACGATTTGAAGGCCTTTGCCGCGGCGTTTGGCACGACCAGCGGAGCGCCGTTATTTCACGCGCCGTGGACGCCTCGGATCGGTTTGATCGAGCGGCCCCGGCCCTCCAAGGTGTTGTCAGAAGACGACCTCGGAAAAGCCTGGGCCGATTTGTGCGCCGGCGAAGGCGACGTCGATTTAGTAGCTTTAGGGAGCCCTCATTTATCATTGGATGAGTTGGAGGCGTTATCAAAGTGCGTCGCCGACAAGAGGAAGCACGATGCGGTCCGCGTCGTCGCGACGCTCGGCGGCGCCACGCGACGAAAAGCTTCGAGTGAAGCGTTGAAAGCCCTCGACGCGTTCGGCGTCGAGCTCGTCGAGGACACGTGCTGGTGCATGCTCACCGAGCCCGTCGTGCCGCCATCGACGGGGGCGTTGGCTTTGACCGATAGCGCGAAGTACGCGCACTACGCTCCCGGTTTGGTCGGTCGCCGGCCGCGGTTGGCTTCTATGACGAGCTGCGTCGCGAGTGCCGTGTCCGGTCGTTTTACGTCGCGGCGGCCGGCGTGGCTTCAGCCGCGGCGCCGGGTGTCGTCTCTTCCTTTCCGGAGGCTGTTGTTGTTGGTGCGGTAGTGTAAGTTGTAGTTCCGCCTGTCGATGTTACGGTGCTAAGACTAGTGGGCGGAGGCTAAGGCTGAGGCTAGCGGACTGCTAGTGTCTTACCGACCGCTAGCTCGGCGCGATTAGGCTTTTGCTTGAGCCGGCGTTCATTAGCCGCAATTGCTCTTGCTACCTGCTGAGCAATCGTGCCGAGGAACCACTACGCACATCTCTCATTGCACAACAAGCTTTCGCTCACTAGGCGACGTGCGAGCGCACACATCGAGATTGCACTGTGAAGCCGCAGCCGCACGCCATCGCAGCGATGTCGACACCGACCTCGCCCACGAAACCGGGGTCGCCCGCAAAGATGCCGCAGCCGCCGCCCGGCCCGCCGCCCCCCGAGAATGTGCTGCCACCGATGCCGCCCGGCCCGCCGCCGACGGAGAATATAATAGACCCGAAGAAGAAACGCGAACGCGAGGAGGACGACAATAAACGAAGGAAGAAGCGCGTCAAGATTGAATTAGAAAGGGATCTCGACAACGGCATCGGCTGGCCGTCGGGACGACCGAGGGAGCCGCGATACCGGCACGGCTGGTTCCTACCGACGCACGAGCGAGTCTTTGAGAAAGTGTTGGAAGATGTCGGTGAAGTGAAAGTAATACTGGAGCTCGGGAGCTGGTACGGTTCAAGCACGGAGTGGCTGTGCGAGCGGTGTCCAGACGCCGCGGTCTATGCTGTGGACCTCTGGGACGATTCCTTCATCCTAGACAAGCAACGGGACCACTACAGCACGATGGGCGACCGGAAGCTCGAGAACCTGCTGAATAACCATCCGTTGTGGGACACTTTTTTGGCGAATTTATACTCTTATAGAGATCAAGTCGTGCCGTTAAAAATGGAAACAACACAAGGTGTTCAAGTGCTGAAAGACAAGGGCATCAAACCGCAAATTATATATATAGACGCGGACCACCACTATGAACCGTGCAAGAAAGATATCCAGGCTTGTTTACGCGCGTTCCCCGACGCCATATTAGTAGGGGACGACTACGGCCACTACGAAAGCGTAAGGAACGCCGTCACGGAGTGCGCCCTGGAGTTCGACAAGCACGTCCACGTCGACCAGAACCACTGCTGGACCTACCACCGCATGGAGTCCGGGACTGGGAGAACTTTTAAACCGAAGCCCAAGGCGACGGACTCCTTCGCGTCGCTGTTGGCGGGCTACGCGTGACTAAGTCTACTTTTTACATTGACTCGGTCGCCGCGACACTCGCATAGACAAGAGGAACTTACAGCCGCCGCCGCTTCCTTTTATCTCTCCCGAGCTGCTGCTTGCCGCCCTTGCCGCTCCCCAACTTCCGCTTCTTCAGGCCGTTCATGCGGCTCTTCTTCTTCTGGACCATCAAAAAGTTCTTCGTGCGCCGCTTCTCGGCGTTCGTCTTGCCGCCGGCGTGGGTTTTCAGCTGGAACTTTTCTCTGTCTAGCACTTGGCGCGCTTTGCGCTCCTCGACCGTCGTTCGTCGTTTGACAGCTTCAGGGACGATGTCGGCGCCGGACAGTAAACCACGGTTCGAGGCGCCGCCCTTCAGCTCGTCGGCCCGCGCTTTGAGTAATTTGATCCTTGCAAAATCTTCTGCGGATAAGATGCGCGCCGCGGGCGCTTCTTCTTCTTCCTCTTCACTCCCGGCGTCGCTCTCCGCGTCGCTCCCAGCCGCAGGGTCCACGTCGACCCAGCCGTCCTCGTCCTCGTCATCATCATCGTCGGACTCGGCGTCCTCCGCGCCGTCGTTGCCGCCGTCGTCCTCGCCGTCGGACACGTCGACCCAGCCGTCGCCGCCGCCCTCCAGGTCGTTGCACGCCTCGACCACATCTTCGAACTCCTCCGGTAACTGCCCTCGCTCGTACAACCGCAACAGATCCTCGCCCGGGACCTGCTCCGAAGCCTCAGAAGCCCCGAACGACAATGGTGTCGCCTTCGACCGCGCTTTATCCCTACCGCGGTCCTTCTTCTGCAGCAACTGGGGGTGGTGCTCCCGCACGATATTGATCCAGCCGCGAGCCGCGACGACCACACTTTTATCTCTATGCTTCGTGTAAGCAGCGAGATCGCGCACTAAACCCAGCATCTCCGGCTCGTCCAGCACGGCGGGGCACCGTCCACACACTTCCCTCAATGCATTAATACCCAGCGCCATGGCCTCGGACGCGTTCCTGTCGCTCACGAACGCGTCGGCCACGTGTCTCACAATAGGTACGAGCTCGTCCGGCGGTACTAATTCGTGGCACGCTTGCGCGAACAAGGCTAGGAGTCGCGGCGCTTGCTCTTGCGAAGGTTTCAGGTACCTCCGCATATAGGAATAAAAAGCCACGAGTTGTAACCGATGCGTACACGCGACCCTACTACATAAATCTAGTCGAGCGACTCTCTGTTCAAAAGCATCCACCTGTCGTCTAGCTCTAGCTAACAAAGCGTCGCACAGCCGGTGGGGGTCGTCCAGTAACTGCATCGCGGGAAACTTGGGCTCCGCGCGTTCCGACTTCCCGAGGGCCTTCTTTTTGGCGGCTTTTTTGGCCCGTTTCGTCTGCCTCGCTCGAGCGCGCGTCTTCTTCGAGTGCTTGTGCTCGTCGACGGCCTTCAACGCGTTCTTCAGGTCTCTACCCTTTTCGCCCTCGTTCTCGTCTCCCGAACTTTCGGAATCTAAGATCGGTGCTCGATCCACCCCTAGGAAGAAGTAGACCGCCCCGAGAGCTACTCTAGCTCGTTCATCTGCAGCACACCGTCCCAGACAGTTGACCGTGGCGGCATCCGTCCACGATCCACAAGCGTACAATCGCACCAAGACGTCGACGGCGACCCTCGCGCTTGCGGCGGAGTTCGCCTCTGACTGATCTTCCGCCGCCTTGAAGACGCAGCGTCTCAGATTCCGTCCTAGTGTGCCGCTCGACGCTTTTTTGCAGTCTCGTACAACATGATCTGCTAAGAACTGCCTTAGCGCCTTGTCTCGTACGCGTCGGATGAGTTCAAAACATAAGTCCGCCAGGACCAGCGGATCCAGTAAACCTTTGGACCTTGCTAATGCTGCCGCTTGCGCTAACCGTAACCGTAAATCCGGCTGCAACGTCGCGCAGCGGTCTTTTAACAAAGCTACTAAATCAACAGCGAACCTTTTGGACGCCTCCTGGTAGTGGACGCCGCAGTGGGCCACGAACGTAGCTAGGTCACCTAATTTCCGTTCGTCGTCACCGCGCGTCTTCTTCTGCGAGGCGCCTCCTAAACGAAAAGCTTCTAGGGCTGCGAGGTACTGCCTCCAGATCGCCTCGAACTCTTCGCGGTAGGCGGACGGGTCGCGCTTCAGTAAATTCTGGAGCACGGGTAAGGAGTGCTGGCGGACTTTCATCCTTTCGGTGGTTTGTGTGAGCGATGGGCGCGTCGGCGCGCAGCTGGATCAATATCGCCCACTTTTACTTTGAGAGCGCTCTGGCGTGCGCGCTGGGCTAAAGACTCGCCGAGAACTGGCTAGCGCGTCGCACCGGTAGCCAAACTAATGCGGAAGCAGCTTCCGACGTAAAGCTAAAGCCTCAGCGGCGCGTGAGGCCCGGACCTTAGTGCAGCCTGCATGCTAGTGTGTACATGCCGCTAGCTGAGCGCGCGCGGTGCCGTAAACGCTGTCGTTCAGCTTGAAGAGTAATACACCGTTTAAACTAGCCATCAAATCGCCTTTACGACAAGTCCGGCGGAGCTCTCCGGTTGCAAGGGTCCTAATTCAGTCCTGGCGCCTCACCAGAGCAAGCGCTCGTGAATCCAAGCACGTCAAACGCCTCTTCCAGTCCACGACACCGCCGCAGGGCAAAAAAAACACACGAAAACAGCAATCATGTCCCTCACAGAGCTGCCTGAAGAGCTGGTGTCCTTTACTGCCAAATGCTTGCCACGCAATGATCTACTCGCTCTACGGCAGTGCATTAAGTCCTCCAGCGCTGCTGTGCATCGGTCCATACAAGACGATGACCGCTTCGCGAAGATGATCTTCGACGCCCTGGCGGAGCCGCGAAACATAGAGGCGGAAGGTAAAATCTTCGGCGGCGGTGCGCGAGAGCTCGTCAGCTTCTGCGCCGCCGACGCGGCGCTCCCCGCACTGCAAAGTGCCATCACCGAGACCGCGGGAGGTCTCCAGAAATTGTGCCTCTACCGCTGCGCCGTGACGGACGCGCGCCTCCTCGAGATGGTTCGCGCGTGTCCTCTTCTACAAACGCTAGTCTGCGTGATCGACGTGCCCAACATCGAGACGGCGGACGTCGAGCAACTGGCGGTCCAGATCTCGCAAGCGTGCCCGCTGCTCGAGGTCGTGAAGTTACCCTGCACGGGGAGCGCGGTCGAGGTCCGGGCCAGTGCGCAAAAAAACATCGCGTCGACGTCACTTGTGCTCGAGAATGATTGTGAGATTGTGAGGAATTACAAACGCCCCCGCCACACTGGTTAATTTCGCGCAGAGCTACGCGGCCGCGTTTCCGAACCTGCGCTGCCTCGAGTTCTTCAGCCATGGGCACGGGTCCCACGTCATCCCGTCGCGCTTCGACCACATCGAGCGCGCGCTGCATACCTGTACGAATGCGGACCAGATCGACTTGGACTTTTGCGTCGTGAGCCCCGCGCTCGTAGAATGGCTCCTGGCGTCGCCGTTGCCAGGGCGGTTGGTCGCGCTGCGGATGGGCCGCACCGCAATCTCACCGGAGCTGATCCTCGAACTCGTCCGGGCCTGCCCGGCGCTGAAGGAGCTTGCATTGCCGTCGCTCATGTGCCTCGGTCGCCCCTTCTACGAGGCCCTCCACGCGGCCCGGCCGACGCTCGAGCGGATCTCGCTCCCGCACTGCGGCAACGACGGCGACGAGTGCTTCCGGGTCCTGGCGAGCTTCGGCAACCTCGTGGAACTCAACGTCGCGTCGATGGACGCGCTCACGCCGGCCGTCGTCGACGTCGTGCTGAAGGGGAGGTGCGCGGCGACTTTGCGAGCCGCGAATCTGTCGTGCGTCCCGGCGCTCGGCGCCGCGGAAGTGCTCAAGCTTGTGAAGGGCTGCCCGGCGCTGACGACGGTCGCGTGGGAATTGGCCGGCGAGGGCGGCGGCTGGGGCCGCGTCACGGAAAGCGACGAGCCGCACCTGAGGGCGCTCATTTCACTCCTCGAGGGCCGCGGCGGAGGCCTCGAGTCCTCGGAGTCCGGCGTCGGGCGCCTGCTGCACCCCGGGGACTACTCCGAGTCGGAGGACTACGACGACGAAGAGTCCGAGTCGGAGGGGGACACAGTAAGATCATCACAATGATATTAAAATAAGCGGGTCAAGGGGCAGATATGCGGGTTTCCTCGGCCGGGCGACGCCTACCCAGTAGGCGTCGCCGGGCGTCATGTAGTGCCTCCGTCGTCGCTTCTTGCGATGTTCGATGCGGCGCGGCGCGCATCTCCGTCGTCGCTTCTTTCGATGTTCGATGCGGCGCGGCGCGCGTCACCTCAGTCGCGGCGCGCGGCCGAAGTCGACGACGCGCGGCCGCGATGTATAAGTGATGTAGTAGCTATGCATGAGCACACAGAGGAGCCCGACCGCCGGCCCCCAGAACTCCGGCGCCGTGACCAAAGCAATGGCGTTGATAACGAGCTCCGCCCCCGCCACGCGGTAATAGCCCGCCTGAACAAACCTCGCGACGGACACGACCATGAGCGCCACCGCCAATCCCTTCAGCAAGGACGTGATGGAAAGGCCGAAGACCGACGGATCATGGCACCAGAACTCCTCCTGCATACAAATCTGATCCGGCACGCTTAATACAAACACCGGCTCGTACGTCCGTAGCACATTCTCGGGCGCGTCATCTAGTCTAGTGGAGTCGTAGCCTATTCTCTCAACGACGTCGTAGCCGTCTATCAATCTCGCGAGGCGGTCTTTTCCATAAATACGCATGAGGTTCCAAATAACCCGGTCGGGCCCCACCGGCACGCTCAGGATTACTTTTGCTCCGGGCGCGAGCGCCCTTAGTAATAACCGCATCGTCAGGAGGTCGCCGTCCGGCGCGATGGGGTCGCCGTAGCGGCCCAGACCGTCGTGGTCGAGTGACGACGCCGCGACGACGACGTCATATCCTAGATTCGCGTCGTCTAGCTGATCCCAGAAGCTCGCATTGACCTGGTCCAGTTGCGGGTGCTCGTATTTTCTTGAACCGTAGTCGACGGTCGTCACTCGTGAAGCGCCGAGCGCGAGGCAAATAGCTTCGTGCCAGGGCTCCGCGCTGCCTACGACCAGCACCGACGACCCGTTGGCCACGTGGCCCGCCAGCGCCTCGAGGAAGTACGCGTCGTTCGGCCTCTTCCCATAATTGTGACTCGCCACGACACTTTCGGCCTTTGAGACGAGCGCCTCCACGTCTTCACGGGAGTAGCCGTAGGCCGTGCCCGCGCCGCCTCCACTATCATCCACGAACAGGCCCGTGTCGTTCGCGTACTTCCCGCAGCGCGTGAAGCCGTTCTGTATCGTCGCGTTGAGGTCGGCCCAGCGCGGCGGCGTCGTACTATTCGCCGTCTGCCAGGGGTCGCGCGACGCGAGGAGGCTGTTTTTATCAGCGTAGGGGCAGGTCGTCGGCTCGAGCGTCAGGACGCAGGCGACGCCGATCGCAAGGGCCATGAGCACTCCAAACAGCACCGGGTCCTGGGGCTCCGTGCGCGGGCGCCGCCGCGGCCGGACCGTCGTCTGTTGTTCGCCGTAGCCCCGCGACTGGTACTCGGCCCACATCCTCGTCTGCTGGGCGTTGTGGTGCTCGGCGGCGCGGCGCCACCAGAGGCTGCGGAGGCCGCCCATGATTTTCTGTTGCGGCGGCACCAGACCAGCTTATCCGTGAGCCGTCACAAACTTCTGGGCTGCCGTGGCGTCTCTAGACCGTTATATGACTCAGCTTCAGCGGCAGGCTTCCGGGTTCCAGCTCGAAGACCGGGGCGAACTGACGCTTCTCACTCTGTGGAACGCTTCGGCGCTGCGTTTTTTAAGACTACGCCTATGCCGCGGCACGCTGGGCGTTAGCCCAGCTCCAGCTTCAGCGGCGGACTCTTGTCCAAGGTGCTTGCTAGTGCCTTACATGCCGCTAGCTACGGTTGCCGCAGCTTTTTGCCCAAAGTTGGGTCTTACGCCAATAATTTGTGTCTATTGCAGCAGTTCTGCATCTCCAGGCACCGCTGGAACCGACCTGAGCACGGCTGTGACGCGGTAGCAAAAAATGGAAGCGACCCCTGCCCAGGCTGGGAGGCCTGCTGGGGACGACGCCGACGCCGCAGCGGTTCCGACAGAGGTTACGACGCCGCTCGACGCCGCGCTGCCGCTGATCCTCCCGTTCACCTCGCTACAATGCAAAGGTAGAACCCAAGCGACGAGCAAAATCATCGGAGAGAGCGTCGTCGTCGACGAGCTCGACGCGCGACCGCTCTACTCCAAGCTAGGAGCGGCAAAAGCGACGGCGCTGCTCCCGTCCTTGCTGGAGAAGCACCGTCTCACCTCATTAAACCTCGAGTTCTGCCGCGCCGCATCGATCCTCGACGCCGTCGCCGAGACGCAGCACGCTACATTAAAGCATTTGAATCTAAATGGCGTCCCGGACGCGGACCCAGCAACGGTCTCGAGACTACTAGGAAGCTGCAGCAGACTAGAAGTAGTGGGTTTGTTCCGCCACGTCCGGCTGGGCGACGACGCGTTGGCGGCTCTGCCCAGTAGCTTACGAGAGCTCTCCGTCTCCGGCTGCTCGTTAATTAGCGACGCCGGCGTCAAGGCTCTGGTCGAGCACGCCCCACACCTCCACTTCCTCGACTGTACAAGGTGCCCCGCGCTCACCGACGCGTCTCTCATGACTCTAGCTTCGTTAAAACTGACGGGCCTCGTCTGCTACGCCAACGCTGGACTATCAATGTACGGTCGCCTTCGGGCGTTTGACTTACGACGGCTCGACTGCACCGGGAGTAGAAATGTGGATGGAAATGCAATCGCAAAGATAGCGCGCGCGGCCGCCGCAAGGCTGGAGATTTTGAATTTGAGTTGGTGCGTTTCGGTCGATGATGACGCCCCGCTCGCGCTCGGTGAGTGCTGTCCGAACTTGACGTGGCTCTCGCTCCACGGCAATCGCAACGTGACCGACGCGGGTATTGACGCCCTGTCAAGAGGCTGTCCGAAGCTGACTTCATTGGACGTGAGCGGCTGTAGTCAAGTGACGGACTACCTGCGGCGCGAGGGTTTGCTGGTGGCGAAGTTTCCCCATGTTGTGAAGTGGCGGCTGCACACATGAGTTGCTCCGCGCCGTCGGCGCGAACCCTTTAATTAAGTGTTGTCCTTGTGACTTACGCGAGGTCCTTGTGACACTACGAGCGCGTAGGCGGCGCCGACGCCGCGCGCTGAGGCCCTCCTTTGGGCCGGTTGTAGGGCGACCAGAAGGGGATGCCGAAGCCGTAGTCGCGCTTCTTCTCCTCGGACACCTGGCCCATCTTGAAGCCGAACTGGCTGAACCAGTAGGCATCCGCCGGTAGTCCTGTTCTCACGAGCGGACCACCTGACCGAACACGACTATAAGGAGACCACCCAGGAACCCCATTCCCGTAGTCGCGCTTCTTCTCCTCGGACACGGCCCCCTTGAAGCCGAACTGCTCCCACCACTCCTGGTCCCCTAAAGCGCTCTCCACAGGAGCAGCGGCAATTTTGTCGATCTGCTCTTTCGTTTGCGAAGAGCGGTAGTAGGGCGACCACTTCGGCGCCCCAAACCCGTAGTCCTTCTTCTTCTTCTCGCTGATCTTCGACGGATCGCCGACGGCCTTGAAGCCCTGCTCCTGCCAGTAGGCCTCGTCCGTGACAAGTCCCGAGTCTCTCCTCTTTTTATACTCTTCGATGAGTTGGCGGTCCTTCCAGGTCACGTTCGGTAAATCACGAACAAACGGATCCCGGTACGGGTCCTTCTTGTCTACATCTTGATAAGGGTCCATTGGCGGCTTCGTTTCCGGGAAGTTGAGAGGGGCTTGAAAAGCTTTCGGCTTCGGGTCTCGCCTCGAAGGTGCTGATTGCGCTCTAGAAGGTCGCGGCGGTCTTTTAGCCGGTTGCCCGTTGACGGAGCACTCCGACTTTCGGACCTTGAATCTTTGCCCGGGCCGCACGTTCTTCGGGACCGTGGTCTTGCATTTCAGGCCGCCGTCTCTGAAAAACAAAGCTTCTCCTGGGACGGTGTTCTCGGGGCAGACCAGCACGACCTCGTCGTCCTTGGGTCTTGCGGTGAGCCCGGCATACTCCTGGGTGGTCGGCCGGCGCGTCGTCTCCAGGGCTCTCCTGCCGGTAGATGCGGCGCTGTTCGGTCGCGAGTTCTTCGGTGTGGATCTACGACTGGTGTCCGGCGTCTTCCCGCGTAATGTAGCGTTCCTCGCTATCACCTGCATCTGCTCCTTGCTGAGGGCCATTGTTGTCGCTGGGCGGCGCCGCGGCGACGCCGCCTCGGCGTGGGGGGCCGCTGGGCGTCCGGGGTGGGCTCGCTGGTGGCCGCGGAGGCGCGG
>Ga0209503_10001649_pt1 | contig 11298 bp, 10 predicted proteins | sample SouAtlMetagenome_2_FD_187448 | JGI IMG/M metagenome (GOLD analysis project Ga0209503, IMG submission 187448) | Marine eukaryotic phytoplankton communities from Atlantic Ocean - South Atlantic ANT15 Metagenome (SPAdes) (version 2) | ecosystem: Environmental > Aquatic > Marine > Oceanic | place...
CTCGATTCGCCTGAAGATGCTGTTCCAGCCTTTGCCCTGTATGCCTGCCCACTGCTCTGACATCACCCCAGTCGGATGCGCACACCGCAGACGAGAATGTCGTCGACTTGTTCCTCTTGCGCCTCGTTTTGCCAGATTTCAATCCGCTTCCTCAACTCCACTTCCTGCCGGTCGACGGGCAATGCGGACAATTCAGCCAAAAGCCCGCGGAAACGCTTGCGCATGAACTTTCGCCCCCGGGGACCACCGAATTGGTCGGGGTATCCATCGGAAGCACAGTAGACCATGTCGCCGTCTTCGAGGGTCACGACCTGTGTGTTGAATCTGAATTTTCCCGGCTCGAAACTGGCGATGGCACGCTTGTCAGGCTTTAATTCAGTGACGTCTCCATTTCGAACGAGGTAGGCGGGCGAGTTGGCACCGGCGAACTCCATCTTTCGTTCTTCCAAGTTGATGGACACCAGCGCCAAATCCATGCCGTCCGGGACTTGGTCCTTGGCTTCAAGGCTGCTGTCCTCCCCACGGTGAAGGACGTTCCGCGCCATTTCATTGAGGCGGTCGAGGATTTTGCCAGGTTGGGTATAGACCTTTCCGATGTGCTGCAGCGCATTGTGCCCCAGCAGGCTCATGAATGCCCCGGGGACACCATGTCCTGTGCAGTCCACAGCGGCCATGAGCCGCCACGCGTCGAGCTTGTGGAACCAAGGGAAGTCTCCACTGACACCATCACGTGGCATGTGAAGGACGAATTGTCGGTCGAAGACGCCCCTTCGAAGGGTGTCGCTCGGGAGGATTGCACCTTGGATGCGCCGGGCATAATCGATGCTGGATGTTAAGTCTGTATACAGTTTTCGAATCTCCTCCCCTTGGGCCTCCAACTGGTCCGTTTGTCGTTTCAGGACCTCCGTTCTCTCCTCAACCTTGGCCTCCATTTCGCGCTCATAGCTGGCGAGGTCATCGCGCATTCCGATGAGGGTTTTTCCCAAGATGTCCTCCTCAGACAATGGCGTGTATTCGGCGTCAAATTGGCCTTGTCCGACCGCAGCGCTGAATTCTCGGGTCCTCTTGAGTCCAGTGGCCAGGCGATCCAAAGCCTCTGCCATCTCTCCGATTTCATCCTTTCTGGCGGGCATGGGGAAGGGGTGGTCGACACCACGCGCCAGATACATGAGCCTTGCGCGCACCTTTCTCAAGGGACGTCGGATGGCCCTGGTGACGCCCGCTGCGATGGCCAAGCCGGCGAGGAGGACGAACAGGGAAATCCAGCGCACCAAGGCGTCCAGTCGTCGACCGCTGGATTCGACTTCTTGATCTGTAATGCGAACGGCTTGCTCAAAATGTGCTTCGAGTGCATTCAACCCCCCTTCCATTGAGTCCAGTCTAGAACTCAGGTCCTCTCCGGGGTCAAAGGGGTTGTCCAGGATTTCATCAACCCGCACCATGGTCTCGAAGTCTGTGTCAAAATCAACCTTTCTTGTTCCAGGAGGCACCAGTCCCTGCAAATGGTCCAGAAGGGCGTCGGTGGCGAGGTGGTGTCGATACAGGCGCTGATGCAAGTCTTCACGGTGCGGCGATCGGGACTGGAGGTCGTTCAGCTTTGAGGCGAATCCAGCTTGGTGTCGGTCGAGAGATTGGTGGGCGTCCACGTGCAGGTGCATAGGTTCCGGAAGTCTCGCGACGAGAAGGGAATAGGCCCGCATGGCCTCCACACTTTGCAGGAGTTTCGCGACATCGGCTTTCGCCATATCCAGCGCCACGGATTCGTCCAAAAGGCGGGATTGGGTCTTCGTGGTTCTCGCAGTGAGCACAAAGAAGATGGCCAGTGTGGCGATGAACAATCCGAATCCGGCGAAAATTCGCGCGCCAATGGAATGGAACCAATTTCGCATTTCAGTGGGCTCCCATTTCGACGAGATGCGCCTTGCACCATTCGACCCGGTCCTGATTTAATAGGGCTTCTGACACGACGGCAAGGGCCTCATATCCCGAGGCGCGCTCCGCGTCTTCAGAAATGGCCTGTTCCAGCCCCTCGGCTGCGAGGTTCCAAAGGATGGCGGCTTGTTTCAACGCAGAGTCAACAGCATCAAGGTCTTCCTCAGACGCCTTGAATTGGCGAACGCCTTGGTTGTATGTGTGTATCGCGAGGTTGTACAGAGAGCGAAACCGGTCTGGTTTTCTGGCGGCGGCGCGCTCGTAACAGGTCCTCCCCCAATTGAACCAAGGTCCTGCTCCTTCTTGCTCAGCCTGCTCGGCTTGCACGAAAGCGTGTTCGCCCAGCATCTGGTCCAGCAAGACCTCGTCGGGTTCGGCATCCCATTGAGGATCTAAAAAATGCTGGATGTCCGAATGCGATTTCAGGTGGCTGCGGGCAACATCTGCTTTCCCAGGCTGACTGGAGCGAACGGCATCTCTGGCATCTTCCAAGTGGGTGTCAGCAAGGAAAGAGAGCAGTGCAATCAGCTTGTCTTCGAGCTTCCGCTCTGGATCACGCCGGGCGCATTCCATAGCAGCATCCGCTGCGGCAGAGCGGGCCTCAGAATTGGGGCGTCGCCCGTCCCGAACGACAAAGAGCGATTTTTGGACAAAGGCATGGACATACCAGCATGTTGGGTCCATGGACTCTTCTGTATTCAAGGCCTGAAGCATCACACCTTCGGCTTCTTCGTAACGCTCAGCTTGGGCCAAGGCGACCGCCTCGCGGGTCATTGGTCCTTGAGCACTGCACAATACAGGGGAGGCGCACATCACCAAAGAGGCCAAGAAACAAGAAGTGAGGTGGCGGCTCATGGACACAGTTTTTGCAAGAAAGGAACGGGAAGCGTCATGCCTTTGGACATCAGGCCATCGGTGTCCTGGACGATACACAATTGGGGATCCGTTCCGACCTTCCTTCTCTTTAGAATGATGTCGAAGCCCTCGATGCTTCCACCGTCCGTAATGATGAGGGCATTTTTATTGCCCTTGCGATTCCAGCGGTTCACGGCCTTTTGGAGGCCGTCATTTTCGGTCTCAGTCCGCGCAGTTCCTCCGAGGAACAACACGGTGAAGTCACTGCGCTCCGAGGCCAAGCCTTCTTCGTCGAGCGACACGATATTCACAGGTAAGCCCGCAATGGCCCTTCCGTCCAACTTGGATCCCAGATTCTCCGCCAAATCAGGCCAACCGACCACTGCGATGCGGAACGCTTCTCGAGAAGCGAGTTCAGGCCAAAACATTTCTCTGCCTAACAAATAGAGGTACCGCCTGTATTGGATGGCCCAAATGGGAGAACGGTCAATCTCCGGGTCTTCCATTGTTTCGGGCGTAACATCGGCCTGGGGGGGTGGAATACCGCGCCCGACATCAGCCATGGCGGGCGCTGGAAGCACCCAGCAACCAAGGAGGAGGCAGGAAAGGAGACGACGCCGCATGAAATGAACCGCTGACTTGCAAAATAGTCCGCGGCGGCGGGAATCAAACCTCCGGATCCAGTTGTTCCAAGTCTCGGTCAAACAGATACAGACCCGCACTGTCAGAACCAATCATGGCCAACTTGTCGAGTATGGTTCGCGCAAGGGCCTCCTCTTCAATCTGCTCGGAGACATACCATTGCATGAAGTTGTGGGTGGTGTAGTCCTTCCGCGAAAGGCAGAGGTCGACCACTTCATTGATGCTGGCGGTCACCTTGGTTTCGTGTTCCAAAAGCGTCGTGAATACCCCCTTTAGCCCATCGAACTCAGCCTTTGGTGCCTCAAGAGACGGGATGTGGGCTGTGCCACCGCGTTCGTTGACGAAACGAATCAACTTGAGCATGTGTTGGCGTTCCTCATCGCTGTGTCTGTAGAGAAAGGCAGAGGTGCCGTTCAGGCCACTTGTCTCTGCCCACGTTGCCATTCCGAGGTAGAAATGCGAGGACCGTGCCTCCATGGCAATCTGGTCGTTGAGGGCTTTTTCGATTTGCGCGTCAATCATATTTCAGAAAAAAATGAAATGGAATAGGTTAGGAGTTTATGTATAAAAGTCTGATTTACATCTAGTAATCAAATCAATAGACATTGTGTTAATTAAGCTTTTGGCTGTATTTCAGGGTTGAGCGCCCAGCGAAGACGGTGAATGCCTTCTAGCCATTCAAGATCGCCTTTATCTGCAATGGCGGCAAGGCTTGCCTCCATAATTTGCATTGGTTGGATGGTTGATTTTTTCCAGTGCGAGATGAGTGCCTGTTGGATGAGCAGGCCGTCTTGCACCGCCACATACCGAGCTTGACGTTGCCCCAGGATTCGAAGCCGTTCCACAAGTCCCGCGTTGATGAGGACGTTCAGTTGGTCGCTGAGCCCGCCTCTGCTCACATGGGCCGAGGCCAGCAATTCGTCTGTGGTCAAGGGGTTTGGGCTGACAAGCAAGAGGCTGTGAATTCTTCCTGCGGTTCGGGTGAACCCCCATGGGCGGAGTATGGCCGGCCATTCTTCTAGGAAGAAGTTGGCTGCTGGGGAAAACTCTTCAAGGTTGGTTTGCTTCACGCAGTAAAGATTTCAATAAAAAATGAAATCAGAGATGAGAAAATAATCTTTTAGGTGCAACAATATCAACAGGTTGTGTGTCACCATTCAAAAGTTGGACAAGGTGTTCGGTCCACCTTGGGCCGATGAGGACGCCTCGTGTGCCCAGTCCGTTGAAGAGGAACAGCCCATCGATTTCAGGCCAAGGACCCACGGCGGGCCTGCGGTCCCTTGAAACAGGGCGTTCACCAACGTCATGAGCCTGTATGTTCAAAGCGGAGCATTCAGGGGCGTGGTGTTCAAGAGACTCCATCAGGAAACGCGCCATTTCTGGTGTTGGGTTGAGGTCTGTTCGGTTCCACTCATAGCTTGCGCCCAAGCGCCATTGATTTTGCGAGACGGGTAGGGTCCATTTGCCAAAGTTGAGAATATGGCTGTGAGGTGGCGGGGAGTCGATTGGGCTTGTGCTTCCCAAGGTTAAAATCTCTCCGCGGTTGGACCGGATATCGGGGCCTGGGGCCGAATGGTCTCTTGTGACGGCGCAACCTCGACAGTCAACAATGACGTCCCAGGATTTAGCGAGGCCGCTTTGAGCCTCTGTCGTGTGCCATTGTTGGATGCTGAATCGCCCCAATTGTTGAAGTCTGCTTCGCCAAGCAAGGATGAGCTTGGGCACATTGACCCACCCGCCTCCGTTGACGACACCAAAGCCATGCCCGTCCGATTTCACCGCATCGGGAAAGCGCTGGGCAATCTGCGGGTCCGTGAGAACCGGTTCAATCCAAGGCAGTTGCTCTGCTTTTTCGTTCCAGTCATCCGCATAGGACGCATTGGGAATCCGTTTGAGTATGGGAAGGAAGTGAAGCAGCTCTGTGCCCAAGTCGCGCTCAATCTCCTTGTATGTGCTGTTTAAAGCGTCGAGGTGAATGGCAGCATCCCACACTTCGAGGATGCGACGGAAAGACATGGGGTTGAACATCCCGGCTGCTACGGATGAAGCCGCGGGCGCACCAGAATCAACAACGTGACAGTCCCAGCCCTCCCTGAGTGCGGCATGGCTGATCAGGGTTCCGGCCAACCCTTGGCCCACCACGAGGATGCGCATGTCAGACGGTTTCGGGCACGACGCCGAGCGATTTGCCGACCTTTTCAAAGGCGCTGAGGGCCAGGTCCAGGTGGTCCTTCGTGTGTGCTGCACTCAATTGAACCCGAATTCGGGCTTGTCCTTTTGGGACCACGGGATAGAAGAAGCCAATGACATAAATGCCCTCATCGAGGAGTGCATCGGCCATCACTTGACTGAGCTTAGCATCCCCGAGCATCACAGGCACAATGGCACTTTCTCCGTCTTTAAAATCGAGTCCAATTCGACTCAGGCCATCCTTGAAATACCGTGTGTTTTCTTCGAGCCTATCGCGCAGCTCGGTGGTTTCGTCGAGCATGCGGAACACCTCGATGCTGGCCCCAACAATGCTTGGGGCAAGTGAATTACTGAACAGATAGGGGCGGCTTCTTTGGCGAAGCATCTCGATGATTTCTGCGTGGCCTGTGGTGAACCCGCCCATGGCACCCCCGAGTGCCTTGCCAAGGGTCCCTGTGATGATGTCGACCCGGCCCAATGCATTTCGAAGCTCGATGGACCCGCGTCCTGTTTTTCCAATGAATCCAGTGGCGTGACATTCATCCACCATCACCAGCGCATCGTGTGCTTCAGCGAGGTCGCAAATGCGGTCAATTTGTGCGACATACCCGTCCATAGAAAAAACGCCATCTGTCACGATGACCTTGAATCGATGTCCGGCCTCATTGGCTGCCTTGAGTTGCTTCTCGAGGTCGTCCATGTCATTGTTTACATACCGGTAACGCGCTGCCTTGCACAGCCGCACACCATCGATGATAGAGGCGTGATTCAAGGAGTCCGAGATGATCGCATCTTCCGCAGTCAGCAGAGGCTCAAACACGCCACCATTGGCATCAAACGCCGCCGCATACAGAATGGTGTCCTCCGTTTGGTGGAATTGGGCGATGGTGTGCTCGAGTTCTTTGTGGATGTCTTGGGTACCGCAGATAAACCGCACGGAACTCATGCCAAAGCCACGCTCGTCAATGGCCCTTTTCGCCGCGGCAACAACCCTCGGATGGGAGGAAAGCCCCAGGTAGTTGTTGGCGCAGAAGTTGAGTACCTCTCGACCGTCATCGAGTCGAACAACGGCATCCTGCACCGAATGGATGACGCGTTCCTTCTTAAACAGGCCGTCTTGTTCGATGGAATCGAGCTCCGCCCGGAGGTGGGCTTTCATTGAACTGTACATGTCGACGAAGATAGCCGCCGGGCCTTCACTCCTCTTCTTGGTCCATCCGCACAATCTGGTACATCATGATCCGCTTGTCCTCCGTGCTCCTGACCCGTTCAATCAGGTTTCGGCCGAACCTGGCCTGGGCTTCTGCGTTGACCAATTGGATGTAACGGCTTCTTCTGGAACGGCGGGTTTCTGGGGATTCGACCTTGTCCAAGTCTATGATTTGGTCGAATGCATCGGCCCCCATTTGACGACCGCTGTGCAACAGCATGACTTGGGTCTCTTGTGACAGGGAAACCAAGGTCATCTCCCCCTCTGAAGGGGCCACGGGGATGAACATTTTCTTTTTGCCTCGGAATGCCCGATCCACGAGCAATACCAAAAAGGCGATGGTCATCACCAAGGCCAATGGCCATGCTAACCCTGTATCCTGTCCTCCTTTGCTGGATTCAGCCGGAAAATCTGCAGGCAAAATGAGTGGTGCCCATTGTCCGTTTTGTGCGATATCCGTCACCACCTCCACAACCCGTTTTCCAGACACAGTGACCATCAAACTGTCCCCTTTCCAGCCCAGCCAAAAATTGTCCGGAACATTTCCATCTCCAAGCTCAGACTGCATCGCGGCCGCAATCTTGCTTGGCGCCAGTATGAATTGAAGGTCAGACCTGCGGATGATGAGCGCGCTCCCCGAATGCATGGCAACCACATAGTCACGCAGGTGCCAGGCAACCGTGCGGGCGCGCAATCGGGTGATGCTCGGATTCAGTTTTCCCAACGGCGTCCATTCCATTCCACCATGCGGCAGGCTGATGACGGGGGTCGGTCCTTTCGCGTACTCCAAATCGCCGTTCAGCATAATGAAACAGGAAGCGGAGTCCAGAACAAAAACAAAGGCGTGCTCCGCCCCCGGAGGAGGAGCATTGGTCTGGCTTTGCTCCATTTCCCACGTTTGTTGGGAATGGAACAGCCGCTGTGCATGCAAGAACCAATTGGCACGTCCATTTTGGAAAAACAGGGTGCTGTCGTGCCAATAGGCGATGGCGCCATCGGAATGGCCGACCACGTTGCTGACGCTCGTGTTTTCTAATGTTTCCCGGTCATAGGTTATGTATCTCTGGTCGCCGACGACAAAGAGTGCGGTTTGGCCCTCGGGGGAACGCATGCATTGTATGCGGCGCCGGACAGTCTTGTTGCGCGGCGATTCGGTCACCATTGAAAACGCGTCCAAGTCCGCACTCAAGAGGCTGTCCAACAGTGCCGGGTTCGCCCATTGAAGCGGTTCTCCAGGGTACCACCAGCGGGCATTTTTGTTGAACAGGATAGAATCTGGGATACATCCATTCAGATCGAGCCCCTCTTTTTGCATTTGTGCTGGCAGAAGTGCTGTCGGAATGGCCAACACCACCAAGAAAAAAATCCATTTCCACATGTTCAATACGCGGAGGACAATATCGAGAAAGGGAGGCGCTTCGCAACGCGCTCACGCGGTTTACCTTCGCTCCCCATGTCCGAGCAGCCCGCCCGCACCCTTGTCACGTCTGCATTGCCTTATGCCAATGGCCCGATTCACATCGGCCACATTGCCGGCGCATATCTGCCTGCAGACCTGTACGTTCGGTACCTGCGGTCGCGGAAGCGAGATGTGGTATGGGTGTGTGGTTCTGATGAACACGGCGCCGCCATCACGCTGAGGGCGCGGAAAGAGGGAACGACGCCGCGCGCCATTGTGGATCGCTACCACGAAGAAATGCAAGCGGCCTTTTTCGGGCTCGACATCGCGTTTGACCATTACGACAGGACATCGAGCGAGGAACACCATGCCTTTGCTCAGGCGTTTTTCCTTGAGTTGCTTGAAAAGGGTGCCTTCACGGAAGAGACCCGTCAACAGTTTTACGACCCGGTTGAGAAGCAATTCCTCGCCGACCGTTACATCCAAGGGGGCTGTCCCAAGTGTGCGCATGACAAGGCTTATGGGGACCAATGCGAGAAATGCGGTTCAGCATTGTCGCCCGAAGAATTGATTGGGCCGAAAAGTACCTTGAGCGGTGCAACACCTGAGTTGCGCGAAACCACACTGTGGTACCTGCCCATGGAACGGCACGAAGAATGGCTCAGGACCTACTTGGCAGAAGGGAAGCTGGACGGAGAGGAGCACCATGACACGGCGGCTTGGAAAGCCCATGTTTTGGGACAATGCCGCAGTTGGATTGATGGCGGACTTCAGAGCCGTGCTATGACCCGAGACCTGGACTGGGGCGTTCCGGTGCCAGTGGAGGGTGCAGACGGAAAGGTGCTCTACGTGTGGCTGGATGCGCCTTTAGGTTACATCACGGCCACGCGCAATTGGGCAGAAAAAAAGGGGGTCGATTGGGAGCCATATTGGAAGGACAAAGACACGCAGCTGTTGCATTTCATCGGGAAAGACAACATCGTCTTCCACTGCATCATTTTCCCCATCCTCCTCAAAGAACACGGGGGATATCTGCTTCCGCACAATGTTCCCGCCAACGAATTCATGAATCTGGAAGGAGACAAAATTTCCACCTCCAGGAACTGGGCAGTTTGGGCCAAGGAGTACATCGATGATTTTCCCGGACGAAGCGACGAGATGCGCTATGTCTTGGCGTCCATCATGCCCGAGCAGAAGGATGCAGAGTTCACGTGGGAGGACTTCCAGTCGAGGGTCAACAATGAGCTTGCGGATGTGCTGGGCAATTTCGTCAACCGGGTGGTCGTGCTCACATCCAAGTACTTCGGCAGCAAGGTTCCTCAGGCCAGTCAGCACAGGACGGAAACGGATGAGGCGCTCTGTGCGCTGATGGCGTCTACGCCAGCTTCCGTTGGGGCCTCGATCGAGAAGTTTCGCTTCCGCGATGCGCTGCAGCATGCCATGGCCTTGGTTCGCGCAGGCAACAAGTACCTGACCGAGGAAGAACCGTGGAAGGTCATGAAGACGGACCCACAGCGAACAGCGGACATCCTCAACCTGACCATTCAGGTGACCGCCAATGCTGCCATCGTCCTGTCCCCCTTCTTGCCGCGAACAGCAAAAAAGATGGCCGAAGCATTGGGTACTGATCACCTTCCGTGGGATGCCGCCGGAGGAGAGGTTGTGCCCGCCGGTCAGCCCCTGGGCGCCCTTCCCATTTTGTTTGAGAAGTTCACGGATGAACAGGTGGATGAACAGCGCGCCAAATTGGGCAATCAAAAAGGGAAAGAAGGCATGCGAGATGTAGATGACGAGAAGGACCAGACAACATTTGACGATTTCCAGGCCATGGACCTCAGGGTTGCGGAGGTGATCGCCGCCGAAAAGGTCAAAGGAGCCGACAAGCTGCTTCAACTGACGGTTCGCACTGGCTATGACGAGAGAACCGTGGTCAGCGGCATTGCAGAGCACTTCTCTCCAGAGGAGGTCGTCGGCAGGAAGGTAACGTTGCTCGCCAATCTCGCACCCCGCAAGATTCGGGGCGTGGTGTCGCAGGGCATGGTGCTCATGGCATCGACAGAGGATGGAGAACTGAGGTTCGTGACACCTGAAGAGGGTGCTGAACCTGGCGATATCATTCGGTAATCAACACCCGCTTAACCCTGCCGTTTTCTCGGCGCAGGAGCATGCGTTCCAATGAGGGCGTTGTGGGGCGGCCGAGGACATCGAACCACAAGGGGTCTCCATTGAACGCGCCCGAAGGAGGAGAGGGTGCACCCACACTGGCGGGACTGTTCCATTCTGTCCAGGTCCAGGCACACCGCTCGGTTGGGGAACCGGCCATCCATCCCTCGTAAAGCCGAAGTTCCAGTACAAATGGGGAGGCCCAAGTGCTCAGGTCGTTCCCGGGTACATAATCGAGGTAGCGGCTGTGGGGCCCGAGTTGACCGTCAAAGCCGAAGGCGTTGGGCGCGGTGGACACATTCTCTGCAGCCACCATTGCGCCCGCTTCGTCGAAAAGGGCAAACCCAGCATAGCCGAACCAATGGGCGGTTTCGTAATCGGCGTTTACTTCCACCTCCAAGTGCCCAAGGGTGGCGTCTCCGATGACGACGGGGGTCACTGCAATGGAGTCACAAAGCCCGACCAGGCTCCATACCCCTTCCCCGCAGGCGGCGGCTTCACAGTCTTCGAGGGTCTCGAAAGGGACGACTCCCCCACAACCACCCCAAGTGAATTGGGTACAGGTCTGGAAATCTTGGTCGAAATACCAAGCGGGGATTGCCGCCTCACACTCCCCAGGGTCGGGAAGCAACACGCAGGGGTCTTCTTGTCCCATGGCCGTAGCGCCACAGATCCAGAAAACGAATGCGATGTGGACTTTCATGATTTGCGGAAGCGGCCGGTCCGCTGCAGGTATTCCGCGATTTGAATGGCATTCGTGGCCGCTCCTTTTCTCAGGTTGTCCGAAACAATCCACATGTGCAGCCCCTGATCGTGCGAAAGGTCTCTGCGGATGCGGCCGACGAAGACCTCGTCCTTTCCCTCTGCGCGCAACGGCATGGGATAGAGGTCGGCCATGGCGTCGTCT
>Ga0209503_10001651_pt1 | contig 11285 bp, 9 predicted proteins | sample SouAtlMetagenome_2_FD_187448 | JGI IMG/M metagenome (GOLD analysis project Ga0209503, IMG submission 187448) | Marine eukaryotic phytoplankton communities from Atlantic Ocean - South Atlantic ANT15 Metagenome (SPAdes) (version 2) | ecosystem: Environmental > Aquatic > Marine > Oceanic | place...
TATCTGAATAAACATCCGAACACCATTGTAAAGCAGCTTCTACATAGACATTATCTTTTTGCGAATCAACATAAATAACTTCCGAATGAATAGATTCCTTTTCCTTATTTATATACTGTACATATTCTTTAATACCTCCATCATATAAGTAGATTTCTTCTTTAAAAGAACCATCTGATAATTCTTGCCTCTCATCTTTAAATATAATTTTGACCCCACCATTAAGATAAGCTAATTCTCTTAATCTTGAAGATAAAAGAGCATAATCAAATTCAATTCCATCAGTAAATATTGTTGTATCAGGTTTAAAACAAATTGTGGTGCCCTTTTTAAATGGTTTATTTTGTTGTTTTTGGGATTTCAATTCACCTTTTGCAATTCCTTTCTCAAATCTTTGATTAAACTCACTGCCATCTCTTGAGACACTAACATTAACCCACTCACTTAAGGCATTTACAACCGATATTCCAACACCATGTAAACCACCAGAAACCTTATATCCACCACTTCCAAATTTACCCCCTGCATGAAGAACAGTAAGAACAGTTTCAAGAGCGCTTTTACCCGTTCTTGGATGAATATCTGTAGGGATACCCCTTCCATTATCTGAGATCAAGGCTGAACCGTCTGCTTTAAGAACTATCTCAATACGATCACAATGGCCAGCAAGTGCTTCATCTACAGAATTATCTACAACTTCATACACCAAATGATGGAGACCTCTTGGACCAGTTGAACCGATATACATACCAGGTCTTTTACGGACAGGTTCTAAACCCTCTAAGACTTGTATCTGTTCAGCACCATAATCATTAGAGATTTTATTAGATCTTTTTTCCTCACTCATTTAATATAAAAAATAAAAAATTAAAAACTTTTAAAATGTTATTTTTAAAAGGCCTTTCATTAAATTTACCATCGGTATAAGAGAAAGGCTTTAAGTAAATGCAAAATTTAATCACTTTAATCATATGAACCAAATATTTTCTCACAAAAATTACATATGTTTCCATCTAAACCATTAGTAATAGTTTTAATTGGGCCGACGGCGAGTGGCAAAACTGAGCTGGCAATCGAGATTGCTAAATATTTTAATATCAATATACATAATATTGATTCGAGGCAACTTTATCGATTTATGGATATTGGAACAGCAAAGCCCACTAAAGATCAGCAAAAAATAATAAAGCATTTTTTAATTGACCTTGCAGAACCCTCTAGCAAATTAAATGCAATGCAATTTCAAGAAATTGCTACAAAATCAATCAATCGAGAACTAAATCAAAAAAGAATGCCCTTTTTAGTTGGTGGAAGCGGTCTGTATATGAATTCAATTATAAAGGGATTCTTTGCTCCAGATGTACCACCTCAACAAGCTTTGAGATCACAATTTGAAAAATTAGGTCAAGCAGAATGTTGGGAAATTTTAAAGATATGCGATCCTGTCATAACAAAAAAAATTCATTTTGCTGATCAAGTAAGAACAACAAGAGCTCTAGAGTTTTTTTATGTCACAGGTAAATCAATTTCATCCCAAACATTCCAAAACCCTCCTCCATGGACAATATTAGAGTTAGGAATTTATAGGGAAGATTTAAAAAAACGGATTATCAAAAGGACAAAAGATATGTTCGAGTTTGGAATAATAGAAGAAACTGAAAATATTATTAATCAATTTGGACCAAATTTACCTTTGCTTGAAACGATTGGATATAAAGAAGCCAAAGATGTAATAAAGGAAAATTTAAAAACCGAGGAAGCTATTGAACTAACAACAACAAAAACAATCCAATTTGCTAAAAGGCAAAAAACATGGTTTCGTAATAAGAACAATCCAATATGGCTTAATAACAAAAACCTACTAAAAGATGCAATAATTAATATAGAGTATGCTTTAGCTAACTTTATAAACTAAATAGATCTTGTTCATCATCAAAACAATCATTAAAAAAAACTGAATGCCACCACGTCCACGCTTTGATCGCCGCGCTCCCGTTAGAGAGCTCCCAAATATTAACGAAAGAATAAAATACCCTCAATTAAGAGTTGTTGATTCGGATGGAAAGCAACTAGGAGTCATTGATAGAGTCAAAGCATTAGATATTGCTAATCAAAGAGAACTTGATTTGGTTTTAGTAAGCGAGAAAGCCAATCCACCTGTTTGCAGGATTATGGATTATGGGAAATACAAATTTGAACAAGAAAAAAAAGCAAAAGAGGCAAGGAAAAAATCTCATCAAACAGAAGTTAAAGAAGTAAAAATGAGATACAAAATTGATAAACATGATTATGACGTAAGAATAGGCCAAGCTGTTAGATTTTTAAAATCAGGCGATAAAGTTAAATGTACAGTGATTTTTAGAGGTAGAGAAATTCAGCACTCAAATTTAGCAGAAACACTTCTTTTAAAAATGGCTAACGATTTAGAGGAACAGTCAGAAGTTCAACAAAGGCCAAAAAGGGAAGGTAGAAATATGATTATGTTTTTAAGTCCCAGAAAAACTCCTTTAATTAAAAAAGAAGAAGAAGGGCAAAGGAAACAATCTTAACAATAAGCAATTCATCCAAAAATATTGACTAATGTTAAAGTGTCACTTAAGCACATACAAGTCATTTATTAGGCTTTTTATAAAGTGAGATTTCATATTCAACAAGAAATTGATATTCCTGCTTCTACACAGTTATATAACCAGATTTGCTTTGCAATCGCAGCGAGATATTATCCTCCCGGGCATCGCTTGCCTAGTACTAGACAGCTAGCTATGCAAACAGGACTTCATCGCAATACTATTAGCAAAGTGTATAGACAACTAGAAATGGACGGGGTTGTTGAAGCGATAGCAGGCTCAGGGATTTATGTAAGGGATAATCACAAAAAAGGAGATTTTAAAAAAACTTTTAATTCAAAAAATAATATAAATACACCTCCTGATCAAGAAGCAAAAAAAGCAATAGATAAATTAATCCAACTTGGATGCACCCTTCAAGAAACAAGAAATTTTTTGACTAATGAAATTGATTGGCGTATTAAATGCGGATCAAGAATAATTGTTAGTACTCCTCGGGAAGATATAGGTGCATCTATGTTGATTGCAGAAGACCTTTCTCCAAACATAAATGTCCCAGTAGAAGTTGTCCCTATGGAAGAATTAGAAAAAGTTCTTTGTAACTCGAATAATGGAACAATTGTCACAAGCAGATATTTTTTACAGCCTTTAGAAAAATTAGCAAAGAAATATAGTGTCAGAGCTATTGCAGTTGATTTAAGTGACTTTCAAAAAGAACTAAAAATCATCAAAGAATTAAAACCTGGCAGTTGTGTAGGTATTGTAAGCATCAGTCCTGGCTTATTAAGAGCCGCAGAAATTATTATTCACAGCATGAGAGGAAGTGATATAGTACTTATGACTACTATCTCAGACAATAATAGTAGATTATTAGCCCTTTTAAAAGCTTCCAATCATATAGTGTGCGATGGACCTAGTTTGTCCGTCGTTGAAAATACTCTGATGAAAAACCGCTCTCAATTGATGAGAGTACCCCAAATAATATGTGCAAAAAATTATTTAAGCATCAAAACAGTAAACCGTTTAAAAACAGAAATAGGTTTAATTAATTAATCCATTATGTTAAGAAATTTCAGAACAGATATTGAGATAATAAAAGAAAGAGATCCAGCCGCAAGGGGTATTTTAGAGATTTTTCTTTGCTACCCTGGGTTCCAATCGATTGTCATTCATAGGTTTACCCATAAGTTATGGCTATTGAAATTACCTTTAATTCCACGATTATTAAGTCATTTAAATAGGGTATTTACCGGAATAGAAATACATCCTGGTGCCAAAATTGGAAGAAAAGTTTTTATAGATCATGGTATGGGAGTTGTTATCGGTGAAACAGCTGAGATTGGGGACAACTGCCTACTATATCAAGGAGTGACTTTAGGAGGTACTGGTAAAAGTCATGGCAAAAGACATCCAACATTAAAGGAGAATGTTGTAGTAGGGGCAGGCGCAAAAGTGCTTGGTTCAATAATAATTGGTCCAAACACTAGAATTGGAGCAGGATCAGTCGTTGTTCGTAACGTTGAAGAAAATAGTACTGTTGTTGGAATACCCGGAAGAGTAGTTCATCAGAGCGGTGTAAAAGTAAATCCCTTAGCCCACTCTGCATTACCAGATGCTGAAGCAAATGTAATTAAAAATTTAATGGACAGAATAGATCAGCTAGAAAATCAGATTCTTAAATTACAGAAGGCCCTTCAATGTTTGGTAAATTCTGAAACTATTGACACTTCTAAGGTTGGCAATGCTCAAAATCTGAAAGACAAAGAAATAATAGAATTCTTAGGAGATAATTAAAGTCGAATTAATTATTTGTTTCATTTTCACTTTTAGGTTGGAACATAAACATTGAATAAATAACATTTCTTCTCATGTTGGTCATCATTTCAAGAAACATATCATAACCTTCATTTTTATATTCAATAAGAGGGTCCTTTTGACCATAACCTCTTAACCCCACAGATTCTCTTAAAGAATCCATCGATTGAAGATGTTCTCTCCATAAATTATCAATTTGTTGAAGAATAAAAAACCTTTCTGCTTCCCGCATTAATCCTGGACGAAATTGCTCTATTTGAGCCTCCTTCAAATCATATGCAATTCGTAATTGCTCTTGAAGATAATTTTTTAATTCTTCAAGGGATAAGACATTTACGTCAGTTGACTTTAAATCATTTAAAAGATAAATGAATTCTTTTACTTTAGAGATCAATTGATCAATATCCCATTCTTCGGGAGGTAAATCAGGATTGATATAAGCCTCTACAATCTCTTCCATTGTTCTTTCTCCATAGCCAATAACTTGTTTTTTTAAATCAGTCCCTTTCAAAACTCTCAATCTCTCATTATATACAGCTTTTCTTTGATTATTCATTACCTCATCATATTCAAAAACTTGCTTTCTAATGTCATAGTAATAAGTCTCAACCTTTTTCTGGGCACTTTCTAAGGATCTAGTAAGCATACCTGACTCAATAGGCATATCTTCATCTACCCTGAAAGCATTCATTAAATTTGCAACTCTATCCCCTCCAAATATCCTTAATAAATTATCTTCCAAAGATAAAAAGAATCTGGTACTTCCAAGATCTCCTTGTCTACCTGCTCTTCCTCTGAGTTGATTATCAACTCTTCTTGACTCATGTCTTTCAGTTCCAATAACATGAAGACCTCCAGCATTTCTAACATTTTCTTCTTCATTAATTAATACTTTTTCATATTCCTTTTTCACCTCTGACAAAGAGTCTCTCAAAGATTGTATTAGTTTATCTTCAGTCGGAGCTTTTTCAGCAGCAGTCGCAATTTTATCGTCTAACTCCAAAATAGTTAAGCTTCTATCTCCCCAATTCTTTACAAGTTCTTTTGATAATAAAGATAGTTTTGTGGTAATGTCTTCGCTTAATTTACATGGGAAAAGACTGGTAATACTACTTTTAGGATTCTTATTTGATATTGAGTCAACCTTTGCAGAAAAACCACCCCCAGCTTTTGAATTTCTTTGTTGAGGGATTGGGGGCTTATGCTCATTATCTGGCTTAACAAGTAAAGGCGATAAAGTCTCTTTTAATTTTAGCCTTGCCATATAGTCGCTATTTCCGCCAAGAATAATATCAGTTCCTCTTCCAGCCATATTTGTTGCAATCGTGACAGCCCCTGATCTTCCAGCCTGAGCTACTATTTCCGCCTCGCGTTCTACATTCTCTGGTTTTGCGTTTAACAAATTATGTGGGATTTGTTGCTCGAAAAGAAGAGAACTCAATAACTCACTTTTTTCCACACTTGTTGTACCTACTAAAACAGGTCTACCATTTCTATGTATTTCTGCTGTCTCATTAGCGACCGCTTTCCACTTTCCTAGTTCTGTTTTAAAAACTTGATCAGCCCAGTCTTGCCTCCTCCTTATTTGATTTGTTGGCACAACTGTTGACTCTAATTTATAAGTTTTCTCAAATTCTACCTCTTCGGTCTTAGCAGTTCCTGTCATTCCAGCCAAGCCAGGATATAAAAGGAAAAAATTCTGATAAGTTATGGATGCTAATGTCTGTGTCTCAGGCTGAATTTTAAGTCCTTCTTTTGCTTCGATTGCTTGATGTTGCCCATCACTCCATCGTCTTCCGGGCATAACCCTGCCTGTAAATTCATCAACTATTACTGCTTCATCTTTTTTAATGATGTAATTTACATCCTTAACGAATAATTCTTTAGCTTTTAAAGCATTAGTAATATAATGAGCCCAAGGATCTTTAGGATCATATAAATCATTAACCTTCAAAGACTCTTCGCATTTTGCAAAGCCTTGATCAGTCAAAATACAACTTCGTTGTTTTTCGTCAACCTCATAATCACCCTCTGGATCCACACCATCTTTACTCAACTCCTCTGCCTTAATAAGAGATAATGATAATTCTGCCGCTTTTTGATATTTTTCTTGTGGTCTTTCAATTTGACCAGAAATTATTAGAGGAGTTCTTGCTTCATCAATTAAAATTGAATCCACTTCATCAATAACGCAATAGTTAAATTTTCTTTGTACTACTTCTTCGATTTCAGTAGCCATATTATCTCTTAAATAATCAAAGCCCAGTTCAGAATTAGTGGCATAAGTTATATCACATGCATAGTTTTTTTTCCTTTCTGATGGACTCATATCCTGCTGAATCAGACCAACCGATAAGCCTAAAAAACGATGAACTTGTCCCATCCACTCAGCATCTCTTCTAGCCAAATAATCGTTTACCGTAACGACATGAACACCTTTACCAGTTAATGCATTGAGATAGCAAGGCAGTGTTGCAACGAGAGTTTTACCTTCTCCAGTTTTCATCTCAGCAATTTGACCCTCATGAAGAACCATTCCACCGATCAATTGGACATCAAAATGGCGCATTTCTAAAACCCTTTTACTAGCTTCTCTGACAATTGCAAAAGCTTTTGGTAATATTTGGTCTAATAGATCTTTTTGCTTCTTAACATTTACCTCTGATGAAACCTTTAATTTAAGATTATGTGTCTCATTTCGTAATTCATCATCACTTAATATAGAGACTTCTTCTTCAAGCAAGTTTATTTCTTCAACTATTGGTTGATATCGCTTCAACTTTCGTGTATTCGGATCTCCCAACAAAAGTTTTAGCATAATTGTTTTTCCTCTAAAAATTAATACTATTACAAACATTATAAATTAGTGCGTTACAACTCATTGGGTAAATCTGATATCTCTTTATTTTTTTAAAAGTTATCGATTAAGGTGTTAAATCATAATGACCAAATAAATGATTACATTTTTCTCAAAAATTTAGAATGTCAAAACCGATGAAACCAGTATTTTTAATAAAACATTCAAAAGGTGCTCTTGGATTAAGATTATTTGGATTAGGTCCCAATTTAAAACCCACTAAAGGATTATTTAAACTACAGCAATTTTTAAATCGTAATGCATTTTGGGCTAAAGACAGAAAAATTAAAGACTTAAGAAAAAGTCTCGCAAATAGCGATGTCATTGTAAGTATTTGGTCTAATAACGCTCCAGTTGGTTTCGGGAGAGCCTTATCAGATGGTGTTTATAGAGGCGTTTTATGGGATATAGTCATCGATCAAGATCATCAAGGAAAAGGTTATGGCAAGATGATTGTAAAAAGTATTTTAGAATCAAAAAAAATAAAATATACAAAGAAAATATATTTGATGACTACAAACAAAAAATTATTTTATTCACAAGTTGATTTCAAAGAAGTTTCTTCACAAAATCTTTTAGTACGCGAGATATAAATCACTTCTTGAACAAAAAATATTTTAACCCCAAATAATTGTTTAAAGCTCCAATAAATGCTCCAAATAGCCAAGCAAGCTTATAGTTATCAATTAATCGATTCAAAAAAATAATTATTGAGGACATTTCTAAACCCCCTAAAAAATAAATTAAACAGAATATCAAAAAAGATTTAAATATTCTTTTTTCTGACTTATCTCTAAAAACCCAAATCTTTGCAAAAGCAAAAGATGATACAAGTCCAGTGGTGTAACCAAATAAGGATGCCAATATTAGGTTTTTGAAAATCAAATAAAATGAATTAAATACTAAAAAATTTACACATGTTGAAATTAATCCTGAAATTATAAATCTAAATATTCGATATTTATTTTCGTAAAAAAGTTGGCCCAAAATTTTAAAATTACACGTCCATATTTAAAACTTAAGATACAAATCTTGAATAAAGCCATTTTATAAAAGCACCTAAAACAGGCACTGGACCAAAAGTAGGACCACAAAAATCAAAATAATCTCTATGCTCTTGAATTAAGCCATTTTCAGCAAAAATCAAACGCGTTGTTCCCGGATATATAAATTCTTTACCCATAATTCTTAAACCCATAGTCCATTCTACGAAACCACAATTGCCAGTAATTGATATCGCATGAGTTTCCAAATAGACATCATCACATCTTTTTACCAGTTTTTCTTGAGCTTCGACATAAGAATCTAATCCTTTCGTTTCCTGAGTTGGATCAATAAAGATAACATCGTCATTATAAAACTGCACCCACTTTGTTTTGGTAGGTGCTTTTTCACCGTAGGGTTTAGTAAATAATCCTCTTAAATCCTCTATAGAAATGTCTTGTGGCATTTTAAAACTTTATTAATCTATAATTATATTTAATATTTTGCATTAAGAGGATTTTCCTACAATCTGATTTGGAAAATTAAAGTTATTCATATAAGCGGATGAAGAGATTCGAACTCTCGACATTCTCCTTGGCAAGGAGATGCTCTACCACTGAGCTACATCCGCATAGCTTCCTTATTTTATCTTAAAAAAGGAATGAAATAAACAAAATCTCACTTTTTTTGAAACTAATTTAAATTTTTGATTAAAGAACCCATTTCAATAGCCTGTAAAGCATAATTCCAACCAAGATTATTTTTAATTCCAGCTCTTTCTAAAGCCTGTTGCATACTATCAGTTGTTAGAACACCAAAAATAATTGGAATATTATTTTCATATGAAACTTGCGAAATTCCCTTGCTAGCCTCAGATATAACCACATCATAATGTGAGGTTTCTCCTCGAATAACAGCTCCAAGAGCAATTATGACATCATAATTTGATTTTTTCAAAAGTGTTTTAGCAGCTATTGGAAGTTCAAATGATCCAGGAACCCAAACAATATCAAGTGCTTGACTTGAGTCTGAAATATCTAAACCATGCCTTTTAAGACAGTCAAGACAACCAGATAATATTTTGTTAGTGATTAAATCATTAAATCTAGCTACGACTATTCCCACTTTTAAAGTAGAAGCATTTGTAAAAGAACCTTCAAAAATAGTCATTAATTTTCTTCGTCATATAAATAGATTCTCATGAAAAGGTATTAAGTTCAAACTAAAGATGAAACAATTCCTGTAGCAAAAACTAAAACAACCCAAACTGCAGCAATAGAATATATTTTTCTTCTACTCTCTTTTTGACCTTCTTCAGTAGAAGGTTGAGTAACATATAAGACTGGAACTCCAACTACAGCGATTAGAGAAGAAAATAAAAGAGCATTTACAAAGAAAAAATTGACTGCCTGCATAATTCGAACTTTATTTTTAATAATTATAAGTACTATGATCTCATGAAAATGAATATTTTTGGAGAAAATTTACATACTTTTAGCCACTGTAAAAATGCAAAAAAATAATTAGTCCCTAATATCTATTTATAAATAATAAAAATATGCAAGAAGATACGATAATTCAGAAAAATTTATTTGGAATCAATGATGAAATTCAACATTCAAACAGCTCAACTCAAATTCCTGAAGATTTATCCACTGAAGAATTACAAAAAGAGTCACAGAAAAGGCCTAGACAAAGAAAAAATTCCACTAATTTAGTTAACAAATTCAAGAATAATTTAAATGTCGAAAGAAATCATGATTGTATTAATGAAAAATCTTACAGCTATAAAACAGTTAACAAGCAAAAATTAACTCCTGTTCTCAAACACTATGTAAAACTTAAGGAAGAAAACAGTAATAGATTGTTGTTATATAGATTAGGAGACTTTTTCGAATGTTTTTTTGAAGATGCTGTATTCATATCTAACCTATTAGAGATAACATTAACCAGCAAAGATGCTGGTAAAGAAATTGGCAAAATCCCCATGGCAGGAGTACCTCATCATGCAATGGAGAGATACTGTGCCGAGTTAATTAAGAAAAATCATTCAGTAGTGATTTGTGATCAATTAGAAAAAAGTACTGGGAATTATGGAACACCATTAAAAAGAGGAATAACAAGGATAATCACTCCCGGAACTGTTATTGAAGAAGGTATGTTGGTTGCGAAAAAAAATAATTGGATAACAGCAATCTACGTATCAGAAAAAAATGCTGAAGATTTATATGAATGGGGTATTTCAAGAGCAGATGTAAGTACAGGCGAATTATTAACAATGGAGGGGCAATCACTCTCAAAATTATTCGATGAAATTATTAAATTAGATACTTCAGAAATTATAATAGGCAGTAATGAAGAGAAAAAGTTATTAGAAGAACAAAATCAACAAATTACGTACACCGTTACCCAAGAAACTTTTTTCAGTATTAATGAAGCAAGTTCAACTATAAAAAACTATTTTAAAATTCTAAGTTTAGAAGGACTAGGACTTAAGAATTTAATAAATGCTACTAAAGCACTTGGTGGCTTATTAAATTATTTAGAAAAAATCAATCCTTCCAATTTAGAGAAAGACTCTTCTTTAAAAATTTCTTTAGATTTCCCACAAATACAATTTCCAAAAGATCATCTAATTATTGATTATCAAACTCAAAAAAATTTAGAAATAAAAAATACGCAACGAGAAAACAATTATGCTGGTTCACTTCTTTGGAGCATTGACAGAACATATACCTGCATGGGTGCAAGATGTTTAAGAAGATGGATAGACTCTCCATTATTAAATATTGACGAAATTTGCAAAAGACAAAATATAATTTCAAACTTTTTAGAGTCTAAAAAATTAAGGATAGATACTCAAAATATTCTTAGAGCAATGGGAGATTTAGAGAGACTTTCGGGGAGAGCATGCGCAGGTCATGCTAGTCCAAGAGACTTGATCGCAATATCTGAGGGTCTAAAAAAATTACCTAGATTAAAGTCTATTGTTGAATTATTTAAATATAAAGTACCATCTTGGACGGATCAATTAAAAAATATTGATAATGAACTTTTAGAAT
>Ga0209503_10001652_pt1 | contig 11283 bp, 7 predicted proteins | sample SouAtlMetagenome_2_FD_187448 | JGI IMG/M metagenome (GOLD analysis project Ga0209503, IMG submission 187448) | Marine eukaryotic phytoplankton communities from Atlantic Ocean - South Atlantic ANT15 Metagenome (SPAdes) (version 2) | ecosystem: Environmental > Aquatic > Marine > Oceanic | place...
CAAAAACCTCCTCGGAGGGGTCCTACTGCGCGGCATAGAGCTCGTCGAGCTTCGCCTTGAGGTTGGCGGTCGTCACGGGCTTCGGGATGAAGCCGTCGAAGGCACCGTCTAATGCTGAGTTGATCTCGGTCTCGTCCGCGTTCGCGGAAGATCCAACAATCACGGTGCGCTTTCTTTTAGCGGCAGCCTCCCACGCCCTATATTTGCGGGTACAAGTGACGCCGTCCATGATCGGCATGAGGAAGTCCATGATGCACACGTCGTACGACGTCCTCGTGAGCTTATCTAGACCTTGTTCACCATTCCCGGCCTCGTCGACCGAAAACCCGGCCCTTTCCAAAATACGCTTCAGCATTTTTCTAATAGGCGCCGAGTCCTCCACGATCAGCGCCTTGCCGCGCGCGCCTTCGACCACCGGCGCCGCCTCCACCTGCCGGTAGCCCTCCGCGGGCGTCTCGGGAACCTCTTCCCGTCCCACTTTCCTGGCGGCCGCGTTCGGCAATTTTAGAGGTACTAAAGTCCAAAACATGGACCCCGTGCCCTCGCCCGTCGCGTCGTCCTCGAACTTCGGTTGGAACATGCCCGTCCTTGCGCGCTTGGCCGGTTGCTCGCTGTTCTTGAACCGCGCGCCGCACGCGCCAGATAATAGGGAAGCACATTGTTTGACGGCAAACAAACCAAGTCCAGTACCCTCCTTCGCGCCCTGGGCCTGCACGAAGGCGTTGAAGAGGCGGTGGCGCAAGGTCGCATCCACACCAGGGCCCGAGTCCTCCACCACGATCTTCAGCCACTCGTCAGGTCTTGCGGTTGGCGCCAAACCAACGACATCCGTCGCGACCTCTTCGCTGATTGCACCGCCACGCTTCGCGGCCGCTATCGCGCCGGCTCTACAGAGCAAAGTAGTACAGACCTGCGACGGGCTCACGCCCGTGGCGTTCGCCCGCACGCGCGTGATGCGGACGTCGACGGCCGGCGAGCCGGGCGCGGCGCCGGGCCTAACCGCAGCTTTCAAGGCGTTCGTCACGTAGTTCATCAGGATGCGCCACACGAGCGTGCCGTCCGTCTCGATCGCGTCGGGGATGTCTTCCGCGACCTGGAATCTGAGCTCGGGCCGCTCCTTCGACAATGATCTCGTGAGGAAGTCGATCTTGCCCAATAATGCTCTCACGGACACGCTCTCCTGCCGCGCTTGCGCCGGCCGCGCGCCGCGCTGCGCCCTGGCGGTCTCGATCGCGCGGTCCACGGTTTCCGTCATCACTTCAACGCTCTGCTGCGCGTGCTCCACGTATTCCCTTTGCTCGTCGGTGAGCTGGCTCCCCGCCAGCAGTTCCAGCGACATTTGGAAGCAGGCCACCGGTGTTCTAATGTCGTGGGCCGTACACGAGATGTAGTCAGTCTTCGCAACCGTCATAGCAATCCTAGCTTGTTGTCTGGCTTCGATGGCGCCCGTGAGCAGGGCGCCAAAGTCCAGCAGGATCTGCTTCTCTCGGACGCCCCAGCCGTCCTCCGTTCTCGCGCCGGTGCCGCCGTGCTCGATCGCCGTGTCGATGACGCAGAGCGTGCCGATGGCGCGCTTGATGCCGTTCTCGCCGCCGACGAGAAGCGGTGCGCCCGCATAAAAACGGATGTGGGGCCAGCCCTGGACCTGCGTGTTGGGGCCGCGGTCTCGACGCGCCCCGCTCCACGTATAGGACGCAGACAACACACAAGCGCTGAGTCCTTGAAGCGGTCGTCCGCCAACGCGTCGCGCACGACCATGATCTCCTTGTGCACGCGCGTCGCGGCGTCGGGCATTATGCTGTGCGCGCAGAACGCGATCTCGCGGCCCGTCTCGCGCGTGTCGCCTAGACCTCTATTGGATAGGAACCACTGGCGCCGCTCGTCGACCAATGAAACGAGGCAGATGGGCACGTTCAGCGCCGTTGCGCAGAGCGCCGTGATGCGCTCGAATTCCTGGTGCCGCGGCGTGTCGAGCCTGCGCGGCGCGTTGCGTCTCGCGGCTCGCGCGCCGGGGGGGGGCGCTTTGCGGGACGCGGGCGGCGGACAGCTCGAGGCTTCGCAGCGTCGACATGCGCTCGTCCTCGTCCTCCGGGAGGGGCCAGGACATCTTTTCCCTGCCTCGGTGCCTCCTCAGATATATGCTTGTTTGGCGTCGCTCCGCGGCGCGCTTTCGCAGCTCTGCCGGCTGGCTGGGCTTGCTGGGCGTGACCGCTGGGCCTCTCGAGCAGTCAAATCCGGCGCAGGTCGAAAACGCGGTACGCGAGACACCCAGTGCGATTAAGCTTCTGACAAGCTTGAGCTTGAAAGCTAGTAGGCGCCACTGCGGCGGTACCGAGCCTCCAGCGATGCCTCCGGTCCAAAAAGTACCTCGTAGGAGTACGATGCGACGAGAGTGGGACGGGGGCCCTCGAACCAGCACTTTTCCGGTGTTTCAATAGTTGCTCTGGCTTCAAGGGACTAGTTGCTCTGGCTCCAAGGGACCGCCCGCATCCCTCCCTGGTTTTCTGGTTTTGCGGCTAGTGGACGGGGCGCAGACAGGGCAGATGGCAGGGCACGATGCTCCTCACGCAATGCGCTGCGTGCGCTGCCCCGCTTGGCTTAGCATTGGGGAAGAAATGCAGCCGCTGCAGCACGCGCTACTGCGGGCCGGCCTGCCAGAAAAAAACACTGGGAAGAAGGTGGCCATGACAAGCTCTGCAAGAAGATTAAAAAAGGAGGCGGCGCGGAGCAGTATCGTGCCAACAAGAAGTACGTGGAGGCCGTAGCGGTTGCGACGGAGGCGTGCGCGGAGGACACGAAGGGCCAGACGTGCTACATCTGCACGGAGGCCGTCCATTGGAAGACGAAGGAGGGCCTCGTGCGCATGTGCGCGTGCCGCAGGACGGCGAGATTCGCGCACGTGTCGTGCTTGGCGGAGCAGGCGAAGATTCTGGTTGCGGAGGGCGAGGAGAACAATTTGGGCAACAAGGCGAAGGAGGAGAGGTGGGCCCGTTGGCACATGTGCGTCTCTGCGAGCAAGGAAACCACGGTTCAGACGGGCGTGCTGGGAGACGTATGTAGGTCGGCCGGACGGGGACAGGCTTCGGATGGGCTCGATGCAGCGGCTTGGAAACGCTTTATCCGCCACAAACCGCAACGCGGACACATTATCCGTGAGAGAGGCGCAGTTGTCTGAACTAGAACGCACCGTGCTGCGCGTGTTCGGCGGCGCGCACCTGCTCGTATCGGAGACTTACAAGCTGCCTAGCTAGGTTCTAGCCGCGGCCCGCTGCGCTTGGCTCCCATAGGCGGCGGCGTGCGGGCGAAGAAGCAGGATGGCGATCCGACACGAAGTAGCCAGTAGAGACCGGTAACTTTTCCTACTAGGCAGGGATAAGTCTCGGTTTTCGGAAAGTACTTCACGGTACGGGTCAATACATCTCATATTCGTCACTTTGGACACGTTCCAATTGTACGCGCGGCACTCTGGCGCTGCGCGGTGAAGTTTCACTAATGTGCCGCATGCGGTACATTAGTTCAAAAAAGTTAACAAACCTCCCCGCACGTGTTCTCGCAGCAGGACAGATCGTTCATGTACATGTTCGCCTGGCGCAGGCCCTGGACTGCGGCCTTCGTGTCGCGCCCCAGGCCCCTGAAAATTGCGTCGGCGACGATGCCGAAGCGCTGGCGGAATTTGTATACGAAAAATTGCGTCGGCGACGATGCCGAAGCGCTGGCGGAATTTGTAGACGAAGCAAAAGCTGAGCTCGCCCTGGACGACGGTGGGTCCGACGAGGAAGACCCCAGGAGTCTTCGTGGACTCGTCCTCGGCCGTCAGCAGGGGCGCGCCCGCGATGCAGCCCGTCCCCGAGTCGTCCGCGAGGTCAAAGAGGTCGCGCCCAATGGCGGCGACGCTCCCCTCGAAGCCCGTGCAGAGCACTGGCGGCTGATTCGTATGAACCACGAGCTCGCTCCCCGCGGCGCCCGGCGGCGCGGCCCCTTCGAACGGCGTCCGCAGCGACCCTTCCGGTCGCAACGGCGTTTCTTGCTTCTTCCACGCGGAGACGACGTTAAAGCCGCCCTCTGACGCTTCCTCGACGCGCAGCACGCGCAGCGGCGCCAGGAGCTCCGGGCTCGGCCCATGAAATCCGGGAGCTGTCACCTCGCGGAGCCGTTCGGCAGTGTAGGGAGCCAGTTCCGTGGAGGGGTCGGGAGTCTGGACGTTCCAAGTCGGCGTCGAGGCGAGTACCGTGACCTTCTTGCCCGCACGGGCCAGGTTGACGCAAGCGTCGACGCCGCTCTCGTAGCCGCCGATGACCACGCGCTCGTCGCCCGGGAGGCCGGCCCAGGACTCCACTTTCGAGTTGTGCACGCAGTGTTCCGCGCCGGGCAGATCGCCGGTCGAGGGATACTGAAATTCCCCGGCGGCCCAGACGACGAAGCGTGTTCTCATAATGTTGTCAGCGCCGCCCGCGCGAACACGCACGTCGAAATCGCCGTCGGCTAATTTTTCGACGCTCCGCACCTCGGTGCCCAGCCGTACGTCGAGGCTCGCGTCCGCGGCCAGCGCCGCCAGATAATCGGCATACTGCTTGCCCGACGGGTGCTGCGCGTGGAGCGCGTACGCCGGCGACGTATCCTGGGCCACGGCGTTGAGGTCGAACGAGCTCGTCCAGCCCTGCTGGTTGAACGAGGGGGAAATAAACCGCATCTCCTCCGGCCAGGCGCGGAACGACGCGCCAACGGCGTCGCCGCGCTCCAGGAGCCGCACGCGCGCGGGGTCGAGCCCGAATGCCCGCGTCAATGAAACCGCGCAGCCGATGCCCGCCGCGCCCGCGCCGACGACAACGACGTCGACGTCGAGGTCGTCGCCGCTTCGGAGGCGGATGCAGCCGTCCGCGTCGAAAGGAGCATAAATAAGCGTGCCGTCGTTGAGTCGCACTTGATAGGGCACGACCTCGCCCGGCGCCCAGCCTTCCTCGCGGTGGTAGAGGGCGACCACCGTGCCGGCCTCCCACGGCTCTTCGGAATTGCGACCCGTATTGCAAACGACGCGCGCGCCGCGGCCGAAGCGCAGCGCCTTCTCCTCGACGGCCTTGCCCGTCGTCTCGACGACCTCCTCGAGGTCGTTCTTGTCGCGCGCCTCGAGCTTCTGGCACAGATCCCGGATCCTCCCCAACGCTTCGTCCGCCTCGGCGCTGTCGTCCGGGTTCATGATCGACGCGAGCCGGTAGGCCTCGTAGGCGCCCTCAAAGTCGGCCTTGCCGACCGCCCCGCCGTCGATCAGCGTGTCGAGCAGCGGCGAGAGGAGCGCGCGGCCTCGCAGGCGCGCGACGTCGGCCAGCTCGGGCAGGACGGCGAGGGCCGCCGCGGACTCGCGCTCGGCCGCGGCGAAGTCCTCGTCTTGCAGCAGCTGCTTGAGGCGCGCGGTGCGGATGTCCGTCGGCTTTGCGAAGCTCACGCCCACGTTATCCCGCGAAATCCGCCGCTTCGCGACCTCGTCCTCGTAGCCGTCGTAGGGCGGCATGTCATCTTTGGCCGCGCGCAGGACGGTGCGCGGCGCTCGTGGCAGCATCGAGCTCCGTGCCGGCGACAGAGCCACTACTTTGGTTTGCATAAGCGAGCATGCTAACGTGAGTAACGTCATCACGCGTTACGGACTACTCGCGTTGTCAACCCACTCTCAGTGAGTCACTGGCAGCACGTGCAGTTCAATTTGCACCATAACGCTTGCAGGATAGAGCCGTGTGCTGCTGTGTGCCCTTTAAACTGTGATCTAAGCGGCGCAACGAGGGTTCAGGCGCTATCCAGCTAGTTCGAGCCTTGTCCCCGGCTTCTCGCCTAGCGTAAAGAGTCACTAGCAGACTAGCAGGCCCTCCCGACAACGCGTACGTCCAGAAAGTGATCGCCGCGGGCGGCTTCGGCCGCTACGAGCGCAACCACCTCAACGCCCTCGCAGCGATATTCGTCCCGAAGTTCGCCCACCGAAGTCTCCCGCCGGAGATGGTCCGCCGCGTCGTCGAGTGCGCGTTCCGCGTGGGGGATTACTGAGTAAACATCATATATTAGCAGGCCGCACCGCTCCGCGCACTCAAAGGCAGATAAACTTAGACTTGGGGGAAAGGACTCCTAGCACGCCTCGCCGCAGGCCGCCTTGCAGCACTCGAAGTCGTCGAGGTACATGTTCATGTCCCGCGCGGCGTCCACCGCCGCGGCCGTCTCGCGCCCCAGCCCCTTGGCGATGGCGTCGGCGACGATGCCGAAGCGCTGCCGGAACTTGTAGACGAAGCAGAAACTGAGGTCGCCGTGACGGACCGCCGGCCCCACGAGAAATAATCCCGGAGTGGTCGTGGACTCGTCGAGCTTATTCAACAAAGGCGCGCCCTCGGCGCAGCCCTTGGCCTCCTCCATCTCTTCGTCTTCCGAGTCCGCCTTGGCCTGGTGCGCCCCCACCAGCCTCTCGATGAGTTCGGGCTTCGTCCCTTCCGTCGGCTGGCCCATGGCCTTCAACTCCTCCCGCAGCTGGGCGACCTTCATGCCCTTGGCCTCCTTGCGGGCGCTCTCGGCGTCGAACTCGGGCAAGTCCTCGAAGCCCTGCTCTTGCGCCGGGTCGCCCCACGCAAATAGGTCCTTGGCGACGCCCAATTTCACGGATCCGGCGAAGCCCGCGCATAATAAAGGCGGTTGGGGCGTCCTCAGGATCATTTCCGTCCCCTCGGTTTGGTTCATCTTCGCGAGTTCCGCGACCATCTCCGCGGACTGCACCGGTTCCCTCCGTTCGCCGCCCTCGTGGATGACGGGCGTGCCCCACGTCGCCTTCACGACGTATTGATCGTCGTCTTGTTGGACGGATGTGACGCGCAACGGTGCTAAGAGTCTGGGAGGGTTCTGTGAAGAACAGGCCTGCCGGATGCGCATGGACGTGTAGGGTGCCAATTCCGTCGAGGGGTCCTCGGTGCTCACGTCCCAGCACGCCGTCGACGACACGACCGTGCAGCGCTTTCCACAAGATGATAGATTCGAGGCGGCGTCCATGCCGCTCTCGTAGCCGCCGATCACGACGAAGTCGTCTCCAGCAAGGTCGGACCAGCTTCTGACGGACGAATTGTGCCGACACAGTTCAGAACCGGGGAAGAGAGGTTCGGTCATCGCGCGGGGGTACTGGAACTCGCCCGCGGCCCAGACCACGAACCTCGATCGCAATTTCGTGGCGACGCCGCCTTTTGCGGGTCGCACTTCCACTTCAAAACCCGCCTTCTGCTCCGATGAAGCGTCCATGTCGAAGCCGTCGTCGAACGGCTTTATGCTCACGACCTCGGACTCGGTCCTCACGTTCAGTTCGTTCGTCTCCGCCAGCGCTTCGAGGTAGTCGGCGTACTGGTTGCCCGTCGGGTGCTCGGCGTGCAGCGTGAAGGCCGGCGACGTGCCGTACGCCACACTGTTCAAATCAAACGACTGCGTCCAGCCCTGGCTGTTGAACGACGGCGAGATGAAGCGCATCTCCTTGGGCCACTTCCGGAACGTTTCGCCGACGCTCGCGCCGCGCTCCATGAGGAGCACCCGGTCGGGTTCTAATCTGAATAATCCAGTGAGCATCAATCCTACGCCAACGCCGCTTGCGCCCGCTCCCACAATAATAACGTCGAGCTCCTCGCCGTGGTTCGGCTCGAACTTGACCTCTTCTTCGGGTAGTTCGGACACGACGCCCGATAATAGTTTGAGGCCTTCCTGCGCCTCCTCGTTCTCGGGGACAAACCTCAAAGCGAGCTGGAACATGACCCACGCCTCCCGGAACTCCGTCTCCGTCGGGTCCTTCTGGTCCTCGTCCTCGAGCCGCTTCATGAGCGGCCCCAGGATGGCGCGGCCTCGTAACAACGCGCACTTCGACAGCACCGAGAGCCGCGCGCCCAGCAAGACGTCGTCGGCCGCGGCGGCCGCTGCGTCGAACTCCTCCTTATCCAACAGGTCGGCGGCCTTGGCGAGGCCGGCCTGCATGATCTCGTTCATCTGGGCGGCGCTCGCGCCGTTCGCGGCGCCGTTCGACATGGGTGCGTTGGCGTCGTGTGCGTGTTTTGCGGTGCGCTAGGGGTTCACCTTTGGTCCAGATTGGACGGGCGTCGGCGGTCCGGAGCCGGGGACGGGCGCAATGGCACGTAAGGCGCTCGGCTGCAATACACGTGTGTTTGCAGTGATGCGCGCACAGATGTGAACGCCGCTGGCTGGAGGAGTGCGACTTGAGTCGCGTACCCGTGCTGCAAAAGCGCGTGAGCGCTGGTGTAGCAGGTCGCGCGTATGAGCCGGCAAAAGTCGGCTGGCACTGAGAGCAGCTGAATAGTTGCTGAATAAAAAACGAGCGATTTGCTGCTCGTCTACCCGCTGTTGCGCCAGCTCGTGCTTCTAGGATCGATTCTGTCTACGACGCGTTGCTACGAAACCAAGAAACGCGCGCACGAGACGCTTTTTGGCGGTGAGTCCTGTAGCAGTGCACACTGCACGCTCTGCAATCTGAACGCTTTTGCAATCGTTGCGCCGTTACGACGCCGCGCCGCTGGTTCACACCATGGGCGCCAGGGAGAGCGAGCTCTTCAGCCTCGCGATGCAGTCCGTCGCGAGCCTCGCCTGGGCCGTCGCCGCGTTATTGGAGGGCCTGTCGAGCCACATCGACGCGCTGTACTTCATCGCGGCGGTCGCATGGCTCCTCAGTTGCGTCGCGACCGCGCACGCCATGGGGCTGCTGGCTAGCTCGAAAGAGGCTGCGCCCGCGCCGACGGCGAACGAAGAGCTGAAAGACAACCGGGTATAGACCGTCGCGGGGCGAGGCCGCGGTGCCTGGTCCAATGCCGCGCCGGCTTCTACGTCCGTCAATGCTCCAATTACAAATACAACATTGCGCCCCCGCGATTGCTTTTTTGTTTTTTGACTAGAAATTCCGGGAGCACGTGCTAGACCACCGCATTTAAGCACGCTGCTTTGTATAGTTGACTCCACGCACTGCGTCGCGTTCGTACCGAGAGACGAGGCGGTGTGTACGGGCGTTTCGGATGGACGGGTCTTACTAGTAGGGACCCTCGCGGAGTCGCGCTGGGTGGGATCGTCTGTCCCCATCACGACCGCGCGCAACGACTAAGCTGATGATCTTACCGTGTCCCCCGACGCGTCGTCCGACTCTTCGTCCGAGTCGAGGTCCCCGGAGTCGTCGTCCGAGTAGTCCTCGGGTTGGAGGAGGCGCCCGACGCCGGACTCCGACGACTCGAGGCCGCCGCCGCGGCTCTCCAGGAGTGCGACGAGGGCCCTCAGGTTCGGCTCGTCGTCGGCCTTCACGCGTCCCCAGTCCCCCCCTTCGCCGGCTAATTCCCACGCGACCGTTCGCAACGCCGGGCAGCCCTTCGCGAGCTTCAGGACCTCGGCGGGGCCGAGCGCGGGCACGCAAGAAAGATTCGCGGACCGGAGCGTCGCCGCGCACCGTCCTTTCAGCAAGGCGTCTACGACGGCGGGAGTCAACGCGTCCATCGACGCCACGTTTATTTCTGCGAGGCCAAACCTAGCCAGGACCCGGAAGCACTCGTCCCCGTCACTTCCACAGTGCGGGAGCGAAATCGTCTCGAGGGTCGGCCGGGTCGCGTGCTATGTGGACACGAACGTTGGGCGGCAGGCGTCGACGGCGTTGCGACACGCCGTCGCCGCGACGCTCAAGTCGAAGTCTATCTCGACGCGGACCTACGCGCCAGAGCCTCGTAAAAGCTCCGGCCGAGGCACATCAACGAGGGCAGGGCGAGCTCTCGCAGCGCCGGGCAATTTTGCACAAGTTCGAGGATCAGTTCCGGTGATATCGCGGTCCGGCCCATGCGCAGGGCCGCGAGCCGGCCGGGCAGCGGCGAGGCGAGGAGCCACTCGACGAGCGCGGGACTCACGACGCAAAAATCGAGATCAATTTCCCCGGCGCGCGCGCACGTACGCAGCGCCAACTCGATGCGGTCGAAGCGCGACGGGATGACGTGGGACCTGTCCGGTGCACAAAATCATTTTTCGGCCGACGCGTCGACGGCGCCGTGAAATTTGGATTTCCGCACGGCGTGGGACCCGTGGCCATGCGAAAAGAACTCGAGGCAGCGCAGGTTCGGGAACGCCGCCGCGTAGCCCTCGACCGCGCTGCCGTTGCACGGGAGCTTGACGACCTCGAGCAGCGGGCACGCTTGCGATATTTGCATGCTCAACTGCTCGACGTCCGCGGTCTCGATGTTAGGCACGTCGATCACGCACACCAGCGTCTGTAGCAACGGGCACGCGCGGCACATCTCCAGGAGGCGTGCGTCCGTGACGGCGCAGCGGTAGAGGCACAACTTCCGCAGACCGCCTGCCGTTTCGGTAATGGCGGATTGCAGCGCGGGGAGCGCGGCGTCGGCGGCGCAAAAGCTGACGAGCTCTCGCGCGCCGCCACCGAAGATGCGCCCTTCTGATTCGATGTTGCGCGGCTCGGCGAGCGCGTCGAAGATCATTTTCTCGAAGCGGTCGTCGCCCTGGATCGAGCGCTGCACGGCCGCCGCGGACGATTTGTTGCACTGCCGCAGAGCCAGGAGATCATTGCGGGGCAAGAGTGTGGCCATGAGCGAGCATAGTTCCTCAGGCAGCTCTTTGAGGGACATTTTGCAGTAATGCGCCTGGGCGTCGCGCCGATGGCGTGCTGGCCAGCCTCCAAGGTTGGGCAGCCTCCTGCCGTGCTGCAGCCAAACCTCGCTGGCTCTCACCGCGTCGGGCAGCCGAACTGTGGGAGTCTCGCGACACACGCGCAGAATTTGTGCGCACAGCAGCGCTGACACGATAAGTCAGTCACTCATTCCGCCTAAAAGGCTCTCAATAAAAACTGAACCCGCACCTCGCACTCGCAGCACGAGGACGTCATTCGCACACGTGTAGGACGCATACAGCAGCAGCAGGTGACGACAACGACCTATCGCAACGCGGCGACGGCGCGCGTGCGGCTGGGGCTTGGCTGCCTGTTCGCGGCCTCTCTGTCTCTAGAATGACCGCGCTAGACCAGCGGAATCGTAGGATCAAGTTTTGAGGCGGTCTTGAAGTAATTCTAGAGTTACTTCAGTAAGACCCCCTACTACTAGGGTTACTTTGGATCATACTAGCGCGATATACTTACCTCGCCTGGATCGAGCCATTAAGACCGTGGCGTTGTTGTTGGAAAGCGCGCCCGTCGACGTATATTAACCAGACTTAATTTCAGCAGAAGTCCAAAGTGAAACGTGAAATCATTTGATGATGTGGTTGTTTAAAATGCATTCGTGTGTGCGTGGT
>Ga0209503_10001653_pt1 | contig 11281 bp, 8 predicted proteins | sample SouAtlMetagenome_2_FD_187448 | JGI IMG/M metagenome (GOLD analysis project Ga0209503, IMG submission 187448) | Marine eukaryotic phytoplankton communities from Atlantic Ocean - South Atlantic ANT15 Metagenome (SPAdes) (version 2) | ecosystem: Environmental > Aquatic > Marine > Oceanic | place...
AGAGTTTCATAATCTGCAGGTTTGGTAACAAAAATTTCTTTATAGTCTTTCTTTGCTGATAATGATTTTAAGTAGTCGCCTATATATTTTTTTTGCTTAGGTTTTATTTTTTCATGAATAATGTTGAATTTTGCACTCAGCGGTTCTAATAGGTTTCTTAATGATGCTATTAAAAATACTAGTTTTTGCTTGTTGTGCTTATATTTATAAAAAGATTCAATTGGTTCATATAAAAGCAGATCATCTTCAGAAGTAAGTTTTTCGTAGATTAAATTATTTTTTGATAATTGATCTGGGAAAATTATACCAAGGGACTTCATAGTAATTTTAATATGGGAATGGATGTAGATTCTAAGAGTGTGCCTTGTAAATCTTTTAATTCTAAAGTTATTTTTGATGTTTTAGTGTTAATTTTAATGATTCCATAGTTTTCTTGAGGATGAGTTTCTCCCAGTAACATTGAATCTGTTTCATGCCCTTTTACTGGTTTATTCATTGATGAGGCTGTTAACTCATAAAGGTCCCCATACTTATAAATACCACCCCTATGTCTATCTCCTGAAATAACCACCACCTGTTTGTTTGATGACTTAATTAGATTTAGTAATCTTTGCCTTTCTAAAGGGAAATTAGACCATTTTTCAAACCTATGCTCAGTAGCTAAAAGTTGAATGGATGTGAGGAGCACCACTAGATCAGATTCTTGATTCAACAGAGCTTCTAACCACTTCCATTGCGCAGACCCTAATACGGTTGCGTCTATACTATCATTTTCAATATAGTGTTTTTGCATTCCTATAAGTTTTGAATTTAGTTGAGATCTAAAATATCTTGTATCAAGACCAATTATTTGAATATCTAAACCGTCAATTTTCTTTTTTGCATCAAAATAAATACCTTCTCTTGAGTGACGAAGATCATTAGATGGAATATCCCAGAAATCCAAATAAAGCTCTTGAGCTTTTTCTTTTAATTTGTAGTCACCACCACCATCATTTTTACCATAATCATGATCATCCCAAATCGATAGTATCTCTTTCTTTCTTAACCAATTAGGAATATTATTTTTTTGTTTAGCATAGGATTTTGCCATTTTGTCTAATTTATATGATGGTGCATCACCATATACATTATCACCAAGAAAAATAAACCCATCTAAATTTTCTTTTTCTATAGAATTCCATATAGGTTGTGGCTCATCTTGATGCAAACATGAGCCTAATCCAAAGCTCATCTCTTCAGCAGAGATATGTGTACCATAAATGCATAATAAGAAAGAAAAAATGATGATATAAGGATTTTTTTTCATGTTAAAATCACGATAACATAGAATTTATTTGAAAACATTTGTTGAAACACTTATTAGTATATTTTATTTTATTTTTTCTTATTTCCTGTTCAAATGGAGATAATACTCAAGACCTTAAATCAAGTAATTTCATAAAGCCAAACTTTACCTCAATTCAAACTAGATATGATTGTGTTCTAGATAAGGATAAGTCCCTTAATAATTTAGAAGCTTTAATTCCAAGTCTTGTAGTTAGTACAAAAAACAGTATACCTTCTGCAAGTTTAGAAATTTTATTTAACCAGGGAAGTAATATTGAATATTTTTCAATAATATATTCTGATAAAAATATGGCTACAGACAACCAGTCTTTTTTAAATATTCTTGTTGAGGAGGGACTTTATCAAATATCTAATTGCAGCATGAGCGATATTGATTTGCAGTCAGCAAATATTTTTATAGATAATATTTCATTAAATCCTGACTCATTTGAAGTTGAAATTCTTAATTGTGAATTTAATGAAGGATATAATTATGGAACTTTTTCAATTGAAATAGATACTTTTTTAAATGCATTAAGATCTAAAGAAATTCTATATTTTGCTAAATTTCAACAAGTGAATGATCTCAGCTCAAGCTTTACATGGATTAATTATCTTGGCTCTGAAGACGATAAGAACAAACTATATGAAATTTGGCTCGAAGAGGAGGGGTCTATTCGTATTCAAGAATCCTTTAATACTCAGTCAACATGCCAATCTTCATCTGCATATAAAGGCTATAAAATTCTTTAAAAAGGAAGCAATGTGCTACCTTTTTCATTATAATTACACGCACTGCGGGTATCGTATAATGGCTATTATAAGAGGTTTCCAACCTTTTGATGAGAGTTCGATCCTCTCTACCCGCTCCAGTTTTTCTTTTAATAATTAGCACTTTTACCACTCTCCATATAAATAGTCTTAATTAAGACTTAAATACATAAAAAAAGCGGGTATATGCCCGCTTTTTTTATTTATATATAGTTTTATCTGATAGCTTTACCTGAAAAAGAGAATCTTTGACAAGTACTAAATGCATCTGCTTCAACCGGAAGACTTGTTGCAGCATAATTGCTGTAACCTGTATTTTTTTCGTCCATATCAGTCCACAAGCTTAACCACACATAGTCCACCAAAGGATTCTCCTCAGTGCCTTCAAAATATGGCTCGAGCATTACATACCAAAACCCATCAGGACCATCCTTTGCTTCAGTTTCATTAAGAAAATTTGCAAAATCTGCTTCAAATCCAACTAAGTCGCTCTGGCCATAGCCATCATTAAAATTACAAAAGTTAAATTCATTTTCAAAAGTACTACTTTGATTAGGAACAGATGGATTTCTTTTAACTGTAGGTTTGAATGCATAAACATTATCAAAATCAACACTCATTATTCCATCAATTGCTTCTTGCCAATCGCTATCAACATTCTCCATCCAGTCAGCCCAAGCAGCATCTCTTGCTTCCATTGATGGCCATAGCATTACCCATATAAAGTCTGCATTGGAATCTCCTCTTGGAGTAAGAATGTTTGCACCATTCATTTGATATCCTCTTTCATCTATCATTGAATTCCATTTTGTAACAAGCATGTCTAAATTTTCCTGACTAAAATTGGGGCCTTCATAATGCCAAACATACTCAACCACTTCATTAGCTGGTGATCCATCTCGTGCTACAGAAATTTCCTCGTTCATTGATGGATTACATCCAGTTAACACAAAAATCATCAAAAAGGATAAACTTAATTTTTTCATATTTCTCTCCATATATTTGTTTAGTGAATAAGATAGCATCTTTCAATAAATAAATTTTATAAATTATGTATGTTTTTTATAAGCTTTAAAGAAATAAAAAAGCGGGCGATGCCCGCTTTTTTTGTTGGTTAGAGGGGAAACTTATCAACATGTAAGAGGAGATAAAACTACCAACAATTATATAGACAATGCTAAAACTGAAAAGTTCATAAAATTATTAATTAAAAAATAATTTTTAAAATATAGTAAAGAATGGCTCCAAGAATTAGACCAGATCCAAATGGAATTTCTTTTTTATTATGCTCGTTATAAATAAAATAAATGCATATTGAAATACTTGATCCAATTAAAAGTATTGGACCTAATGAAAATATACCAAATATACTTCCAAGACCAGCTAGTAAAATAAAATCACCCCCGCCAATACCATCCCGGGAATTTAGTATCTTATATGCTGCATTTACAAGCCACAGAAAAGCATAGCCAATAACCATTCCAAGAAAAGAAAAATATAAACTCGTAAAAGTAGTGAATAAATAATTGGTTAATAAGCCTATTGGCAGAAGCGATAAGTTTAAGAAAAAGGGCAGATATAAGTACTTTAGATCTAAAAAAAATAAGATAAATAAAATAAAAAATATCATATAAAAAAGAAGTCCTTCTATAGTTACACCGAAATAGAAAGCGGTGAGTATTGCAACAAAAATATGAGTTATTTCATTTATTAAATATGAAAATTTAATTTTTTTTCTACAAAATCCACATATTCCTTTTTGCCATATAAAACTAAGAACAGGTATTAACATCAGATTTGTTAATTGTTTTTTGCAATTAGGGCATGATGACCTTGGAAAAAATAAACTAATATCTGACTTTTTCTCTAAATTAATTAATGGAAGTCTGTATATGAGCATTGAGGTTAGACTTCCAACGCAAGCACCAAACATTCCTATAAAAGTTAAATGGAGCATTAATTCTTATAAAATAAAGCTATTTTTTTGATATTTTGAAACAAAAGATTAACAGCATTAAAGCTGGTATAGCATACGCACTTATAACTAAAAGTTTATCTAACATTTAATTTACTCCAATTGCTAGGGAATCAGGTCTTCTGGTATCACCAAATCCATAGTAGAAATTATTTTTTATCATAACAATTTGTAATGCAGTTGCAGGGTTTATTTTAACAATGTCATAGCCCTTCTTAGAAAGAGCATCTGCATGATCTGAATTAAAAGATTTTTCAACCTGAAGTACATCTGGGTACCATTGATGATGTATTCTTGGAGCCAAGATAGCATCTGATACTTCTAAGTCAAATTCTATTATATTTAAAATTGATTGAAGCACGCTTGTAATAATTCTAGAGCCACCTGGTGATCCGGTAGCAAAATAGGGAACCCCATCTTTTAAAATTACTGTTGGAGTCATTGAGCTTAAAGGTCTTTTTTCAGGAACAATTTTATTAGCTTCACCGCCTAGCAGACCAAATTGATTTGGCGTTCCAGGAGAGGCAGAAAAATCATCCATTTCATTATTCATTAAAATACCAGTACCTTCTATAGTCACACCAGAACCAAATGCTGAATTCAAAGTATAAGTATTTGAAATGATATTTCCGTATTTATCAGCAATCGAATAATGAGTTGTTTCTTCACTCTCATTATGCATAAATTCACCGGGTTGAATTTTTGATGATGGTATTGGTGGAGGTATCATAAATTGAAAGAGTTTTAGTTTCTGGTTAATTTTTTTAGCATATTCTTTGCTTATCAACTCTTTTACAGGAACCTCATAAAAATCTGGATCTCCTAAGTACTTTGACCTGTCGGCATATGCAAATTTCATAACTTCTGTTAACAAGGCAACATATCTTGGATTGTTATGACCTAGATTCCTCAAGTCATGATTTTCAAGAATATTAAGCATTTGTATTAAATGTATTCCACCTGATGATGGCGGCCCCATAGTAACAACATCTATTCCTTTATAACTTGATAATAGGGGTTTTCTCCAGCTAGGACGATATTTTTTGAGATCTCTATGCGAAATCAATCCACCATTTTTTTTCATCGCATCAACAATTTTGTCTGCTACTTCACCTTCATAAAAACCAGCAACACCATTTTGAGCAATTAATGATAATGTTTTTGCTAAGTCAGGTTGAACAAGTAACGTATTAAAATCTATAGGATAGTTTTTATAGAAGATAGATTTTGTTTCAGAAAATTGAGAAAGTTTTTCATAACGATTATTAAGTGCCATTGTCATATAGGGGGTCATTTCAAACCCTTCACTAGCAAGCTTTATTGAAGGTTCTAATAATTTAGCCCATTCCATTGACCCAAATTTTTTATGTACTTCCCACATCCCATATACTGTTCCAGGAACACCAATAGCAAGATAACCAACGGTTGATCTTAATGTATTTACCGACCCATCATCATTTAGATACATGTCTCTTGAGGCTTTTATAGGAGCTTTTTCTCTATAGTCAATTGAATATGATTCATTGGTTTTGGCATCATGCATTACCATAAAACCGCCCCCACCAATATTTCCAGCACGGGGTAACACAACAGCAAGAGCAAATCCAACAGCTATAGCAGCATCATAAGCATTTCCACCTTGCATCAAAATATCTTCACCAACTTGAGAAGCTAAAAAGTGCTGTGTTGCGACCATTCCTTTACTTGCAACAACAGGATGTGTTGTTGAGCTAGGATTTAATATAATTTGCTTAGCAAAAATATCATTGGATATGCTTGATAAAAGTATTATAAAAATGAAGAGTGATTTGTGCATTACATTAATTTAGTTTCTGCAATCTGTTTAGCCCACTTATAATCGGCTTTGCCATTTGGGGCACGCATTACTTCAGGAACAAATATTATTGATTTAGGTAATTTGTATCCTGATAAATGTTCACGTGTCGCACTAATAAGGTCTGCTTCGTTAATTTCACCTTTTTCTGACAGAGATACAACTGCAACAACTTTATTTCCAAATCGCTCATCTGGCAGTCCGACTACCAATGAATCATAAACATTCATATTTAATTTAAGAGCTTCTTCAACTTCTTCAGGATAGATTTTTTCACCAGCAGAATTTATACAATTACTACCTCTACCTAACAAAGTTATTGTTCCATCTGCTTCTACTAAAGCATAATCCCCTGGAAAAGAGTATCTAGTGCCATTGAATTCTTTAAATGTTGCATCTGATTTTTCTTTATCTTTATAGTAACCCTCTGGAACTAAGCCGCTGGTTCCAATAAGACCTCTAATTCCTGAACCAGGTTGAACTTCTTCACCATCATCACTAACGACTATTACTCCTGGATTCAATCTAAATTTTGCAGTGCCTGCAGAGTCTTCTCGGGTAGTTACAGATGAGCCCATGCCTCCCTCACTTGAGCCCATGGCATCCATTATGACCATATCATGATGCTTTAATAAAGATGCTTTTACATCTGAACTAAACATAACACCACTTGAGTAGATCAATTTGAGAGTACTTAAATTATATGGACTATTTTCTGAGGCAGCTCTATCAAGCTCTTTGACCATTGGTTTTGCAAATGAATCACCAACAATGATTATATTTGTAATACCAACTCTTTCTACTTCTTCCCAAAGTAGTTTTGTATCAAGCCCTAAATTAGGTGTTGTTACAACACAACCTCCTAATAAATGAGAAAGAAAACCACCAAGCCACATTCCTGTTCCATGCATTAAGGGACAAGCAACAAAACTTTTAGAAAGTTGACCAGCTTCATGGAGATTTAAAATTGTATTTTTAATATCTGCTAATTCATCAGGCACGTCTACACCCATACCTTTAAGAGTTTTCAGCATAGAATTTACAAAACCACCGTGAGTATACATAACGCCTTTAGGCATCCCAGTAGTTCCACCTGTGTATAACATATATATATTTTCTTCATTCCTTTCAATTCTTGGCATTGGGGCAGTATTTTCAATAATATCATTATAAGAATATGATCCTTCAAGCAGCGGTGTTCCATCTTCAAGTTGAATCCATGCTTTTACATTTGGAAGCTCATCACGGATTTTTTGAATCTGGTTTGCATAACATCCTTGGTAAAAAACAGCCTCAGAATCTGAATTATCTAATAGATAAATAAGTTCATTTGCTTGATAGCGATAATTAACATTAATTGGAACTCCCATAACCTTAAAGGCAGCATAATGAGCAACAAGATATTGATTCGAATTATGTAAATATAGGCCAACTTTAGAATCTTCGCCAACACCATTATCAGATAAAAATTGAGCAACTTTAGCTGCTTCTTGATCGTACTCTTTCCAGGATAAAGTTGAATTTCCACAAATAGCAGCTGGATTATCTGGAAGTAAGTCAGCGTTTTGTTCAAAAATATTTGCAAAATGTCGTAATGAATAATTTATAGCCATGATTTTCCTAAAACTTTTATTTATTTACTTGTTCAAATTACTATATTTTAATTAGTATGACAATTTCAATTTAAGCTAATAGAATCTTTGTTAATTTTCATAGTAAAATAATTTTTTGTCTTAGATATCTATAAGGAGAGAGTTTTAATTATGACAGACCAATACGAAGAATTATTAAAGGCTCATACAGCGCCTGGACAACTTTTTGAATGGGAAGAAGTTATCGATTCCAATGGCGTGACTTATAGAGAATTTTGCAATCCTGGAATACCAAAAACCTTAAGAGGTTATTTTGATTTTGGACTTCTTCATCCTGAAGAAGATTGGTTGGTTTATGAAGATGAGCGTTATACCTATAAAGAGGTATTTAATAAGGCAGCTCAAACCGCTAATGCATTAAAAGAAGCTGGAGTTCAAAAGGGCGACAGGGTAGCTATATGTATGATGAACAATCCTGAATACATAATGTCTTTTATGGCTATTACTGGTATGGGTGCTGTAGTTGTTCCATTAAATTCTTGGTGGGTTCCTTCAGAAGTATCACACGGATTAAATCATTGTGATGCAAAAGTTCTTATAGCTGATGAAAAGCGCCTAATGGGATTAGAAAAAAATTCTCACGTAACTAAGATTATTGTAAGGTCGGAAACTGAATCAGATTATCAGAATTTTAATGAATTCATAAATAATCATTCTATTGAATGGCCCGAAGTTGAAATTTTGAACAACGATAATGCAACATTATTTTACACCTCAGGCTCTACTGGCTTTCCTAAAGGAGTCTTGTCATCACATAGAAATGTGTTAGCTACATTATTTTCTTGGACATGTTATTCATCTATTAGAGGTCAGATGTCAGATTCAGCTGGTGGACTTGGAGAAAATCCAGATGGAACTAAAAAAACTATTTCAGTTTTGCATTGTGTTCCCTTATTTCATGTAACCGGAAGCCATTCATCATTTTTAATATCTGTTCTGGTAGGCAGAAAAATTGTCATGATGAAAAAGTGGGATGCAACTGAAGCTTTGAAATTAATAGAACAAGAAAAAATTACAAATGTAACAGGCGTTCCAACTCAATCCTGGGAAATACTTAGTCACCCTGAAAGGGATAAGTATGATATATCTTCATTAGAAGATCTTGGCGGTGGCGGAGCAGCAAGGCCTGCTGAGCATGTAAAACAAATGGATGAGCAGTTTGAAGCAAGACCATCTATTGGTTATGGTTTGTCTGAAACAAACGCATTGGGAACTCTCAATGGTGGTGATGAATATTTACAATATCCCTCTAGTTGCGGTCGTATAGTGCCTCCATTAACGGATATTAATATTATTGATGAGGACTGGAATGTGCTAAAAGAGGGCGAGGTAGGAGAAGTTGTGATTAAGTCCACAGGTAATATGGTTGGTTATTGGAAAAATCCTGAAGCTACTGCTGAAGTTTTTAATGATGATGGCTGGTTCAAATCAGGCGACTTGGGATATTTTGATGGTCCATTTCTTCATATAGTTGATAGAGTAAAAGATCTAGTTATTCGGGGTGGTGAAAATATTTCATGCATCGAAGTTGAGGCAGCTATTTATGAGCATAGTGAAGTTTTAGAGGTATGCATCATTGGCATTCCTGATGAAAGGCTTGGTGAACTTGTTGCATCTGCTGTGCACTTAAAACCAGGAGTTGACTTATCTCAGGATGATATCCAGGGATTTTTAGCTGGAAAAATTGCAGCATTCAAGATACCTCACGAAGTAAGATTTTTTAAAGATCCATTGCCTAAAATAGCTTCAGGTAAATTTGATAAACCAAAGTTACGTGAGATTTTTGCTGAAGATTGATTTTTTGTATATAAAGCATAAAATTAAGATCAATTTAGAATTTATGTCACATGTCAAATAAAGTTCTTGTCATTGAAGACGAACCAGATATACGAAAAACTCTTGAATATAACTTATCAAGAGAAGGTTATGAGGTTGATGGTTGCGGCTCCATTAAAGAAGCTAATACTTTCCTAGAAAATCCTAATTTTTCTATAATTCTTTTAGATCTCATGCTACCTGATGGCAGTGGTCTAGATTTATGTAAGGAAGTTAAATCAAATTCTCAAACTAAAGATATACCTATCATCATTCTGACTGCAAAGGATGATGAGGTTGATAAAGTGGTTGGATTTGAATTGGGCGCAGATGATTATGTAACTAAACCGTTTAGCGTCAGAGAGTTAATCTTAAGAGTTAAAGCAATACTAAAACGTAATCCGGCTTCAAAAGCTCAAACTTATGAAGTCCACAGAAGCTTTGGCTCTCTCAAGCTGGATGTTGAATCACATGAGGTTTTTATTGATGATAAAGAGATAATATTAACAGCATTAGAATTTAAGCTTTTAAACCAATTAGTTGAAAGAAGAGGAAGAGTTCAAACAAGAGACCAGTTGCTTGAAGATGTTTGGGGGTATAGTTCTGATGTTACAACAAGAACAGTCGATACTCATATCAAAAGATTAAGAGAAAAGCTTGGTTCAATGGGTAAGTATGTCCAAACAATAAGAGGTGTAGGTTATAAATTCTCTCGTTCTCCGGATTAATTGAATGGGTATAAGATCTCGTATTTTTTTAGTAGTCTTTTTTTTACTAACTTCCAGCATAGGTGTTGCTTATATTATCGCTGAAAGAGATCTTACTAGAGCATTTGAATTACAAATAGTAAATGAGTTAGAAAAACAAGCAGGCCTTCTTGTTGCTTCAACAAACAACATAAATTCATATAAAGATATTATTGAAGCTGATGCAGTTGCAGATAGTCTTGGAGAAGCAGCCAATTCTCGTGTGACTTTTATTTTAGGTAATGGAAATGTTGTTGGAGATTCGAGTCTTGATGTTAGTCAAATAAGATCACTTGACAATCATGGCAATAGAGTTGAAGTAATCGAAGCTTTAAAAACTGGTTCTGGCTGGGTATCAAGATACAGCAATACTCTTGAGCAAGACTTATTATATTTTGCGGTTAGAGATAACAATAAGAATAATCCAAATATTATTAGAATATCAGTGCCATTAAATTATTTAGAAAATGCAACTGGAACACTTCAAGTCTCAGTGGTATTGCTTTTTGTAGTTGTTTTTATAGTTTCAGTTTTTGCGAGTGCTGTTGCTGCTAATTACTTATATTCAAATATTGAAGAACTAGCTAATGCTGCAACTACAATTGCGGAGGGTGATTATATAAAAAATAATTTGGAAGCACTTCCAATACAAAGAGTGGACGAGTTTGGAACAGTAGCTAGGTCAATTTCTCAAATATCTGAAAATTTAAAAAGTCAGATAAAAATGATTGCTAAACAGCGTGATCAATTTGGTCTTGTTCTAGATGATCTTGGTGAAGGTATTTTAGTTACCAATCAGCTTGGTGAGTTTGTATACAACAATGAGCAATCACTAATTATCTTAAATATTGAATCTCTAGAGAAAAAGAATATTAATAATCTTGAGATACCTGCTATTAATTATCTTTTCAATAGAGTAACTAATAAAAAACGTGCAGATATTGAATTTGAGATTGAATTAGAAGATAAAACAACAAGATGGGTTTTAGGCTCAATGAATCAATCTAAAACTACTGGCGAATACATATTAGTAGTTCATGACATCACACAACTTAGGCAATTAAATTCAATGCGAAGAGATTTTATTTCAAATCTTTCTCATGAATTAAGAACTCCGGTAAGTGTGATAATGGCTAATTCAGAAACATTGTTAGATGGA
>Ga0209503_10001656_pt1 | contig 11271 bp, 8 predicted proteins | sample SouAtlMetagenome_2_FD_187448 | JGI IMG/M metagenome (GOLD analysis project Ga0209503, IMG submission 187448) | Marine eukaryotic phytoplankton communities from Atlantic Ocean - South Atlantic ANT15 Metagenome (SPAdes) (version 2) | ecosystem: Environmental > Aquatic > Marine > Oceanic | place...
TGTCTTCGGGGCCAGAGGATGGTCATTTCATCGCTCTCTGTGGTGTAGATGGATCCGTTTTGGCGACGGCTTTGAACCTGCTTCGTCTTGCCGAAGAAAGCGGCGAGATCATAAAAGTCTTCCTGGGCCCAGTCATCGAAGGGGTGATCGTGGCATTGCGCGCAGCCGATCCGGACTCCCATGAAAATCTGGGAAGTGGCGGCGGCGAGTTCCATGGGTGCGGCATCGTCGCCGAGAATATATCCCACGGCAGGATTGGAATTGGCGCGGCCGGACGCGCTGATGAGCTCGCGGGCCACTTCGTCGTAGGGTTTTTCCTGTTCGATCGATCCGTGAATGTAGGCGAGGAGTTGGTTTCCGCCGGTGACATTCGAACGAATGCGGAGCATGTCGGCCATGAAGATGGTCCAGCGGTCGGCAAAGCGGGGATGGTTTGAGAGTTTCTCGATCAGTTTGACGCGACGATCGGTGCCCCACTTTTCATACTCGCGCACTTCCTTCATCGTGGGAATGCGTCCGATGAGGTCGATGGTGGCGCGGCGGAGGAAGGCGGCGTCGTTGATAGTCTTAGTGGTAATGACCCCGGTATCGGCATTTTCACGCTTCAGAAGGTCGTCGAGCATTTCGGCGGCCTCGTAGACTGAATCGGGGGCCTTCGAGGGCATGGCCACGCGCCTGGGCTTGAGTGGCTTTCTCTCGGTGAGCGTTGTGCCCTTCGGCCAGTGAGCGCCGGCTTTCACCCAGGCATCGAGAAGCTCGAGCTCCTCGTGTTTCAACATCTGCCCTTCGTCGGGCATGACGCCTTCGTCGATGGGGCGGAGGTGAACGCGGATCAGGAGTTCACTTTCCTCGGGTTTCCCCGGGACGATGGCATCGGCAGTGTCGCCGCCCTCCATCATCTTTTCGTGGGTGTCCATGCGGAGCCCGCCTTTGACTTTCGACTCGGAGTGACAGCGAACGCAATGGCTCTCGAGAATAGGTTGAATATCCTCCCGGAAATCAGGGCTCGCGGCAAAAACAGGCAAGGCCGTTGTAAGTGCGCAAAGGGAGCGAATCATGGAATAAAGGTGGTTCGGAGGAAGAGGTGTATTTTCGGAGGAAGAGGTGTGTTGGATGGAAATCCCGAATAGAATAGCTACCCTGGGAGAAAACAAAAACTTTCGCTTCCTTTAAGGAGTATTAACATATTTTTTGCCTTTGGAGAGGCCTTTTTGATGGCGATCGCTTTATTTTAGAGCCGAATCAAGCTTTGAGCAGCTTTTGGACGTATTTTGCGAGTAAATCAGCCTCAAGATTGACGGTTTGACCGGCAGCGGCCCTCTGGAGGTGTGTTGCGGTGAAAGTGTGCGGGGTGATCCAAAAGATGGCGGATTTTTCAGTGAGCTCGGCGATGGTTAGTGAGATCCCGTCGATGGTGAGGGAGCCTTTGTCGAGGCATAGGGCGTGGATTTCGGATGGGAGAGCGACTTCGAGCCGGTAATCTTGTCCGAGGGGAGAAATGTCGAGTATTTCGGCAGTGGTATCGACGTGGCCTTGCACGAAGTGACCGCCGAGGCGCTGACCAACTGCAAGAGCGCGCTCCAGGTTGACGATGCTGCTTGGCGACAGTTGGCCGAGAGAGGTGACTTTGAGTGTTTGTGCCAGAATGTCGAAACTGACGGATTCGCCCAATCCGGCGACGGTGAGGCAGCAGCCGTTGATGGCCACCGAATCTCCCATGGCGAGTTCGGCTGCGAAGGGCACCGCGAGTTCCAGCCGGGCCTGATCCCCTTTTTTGGTGAGGGAGATGACCGAGCCTGTGGCCTCTACGAGTCCGGTGAACATCTTATTGGAGTTTCTTCGTGTTGGCAGCTGACTCCGCCAGCTCTTTTGTGGGCTTGGGTGTCTTGGGATCTTTGGTCATTCCAGAGCTTGGGATCAACATGAAGCAGGCTCCCATGATGAGGGTGGGAATAACAGCGGCCTTGGCCAGACCCATGGGAGAGATGCCACCTTTGAAGTAGCGCCCGAGGATGGATTGTCCGGCGGGGTTAGGAGCATTGGCAATGACGGTCAGACCGCCTCCAGTCACCGCTCCGGCGAGGACCGCGTATTTGACTCCGATTGAAAGATTGGGTGCCTGGGAGGCGAGGTAGGTGATGGCGGCGTTGTCATTGAAGGCCGTCAAGAGAGTGGAGCCGATCATCAGAACCCACTGGTTGTCGATAGATGTGAGAAGAACGGAAATCCACCATCCCTGGCAGCCGCCGTGAATGACGAGTCCAGCGAGGAAGAAGCCAACGAGAATCGGGCTTTTCATGTTGACCTCGTTTTGGTGATGGCCAGTTGCTTGGGTAAAGCCGAGGAAGAAAAGGAAGCCGCCAATAAACAACTTTGGATCGTGGGCAAAATAAACGGTGCCAGCAAGAAAGAGAAGGTGCATCACTGTGATCCAGGTTGGGATGGGGTCTTCGCGATCCACCCAACGGATTGGAATATGCATGTCCCGAGAATCCGATTGTTTAAGGTCTGAAAATTGACCCTTGAAGTAGAGGAAGTAGGCGGTGTTGGCGATGAGGATGCCGATAGCAGCTTTCCAGCCAAAGTTGAGGAACATATAGCTCATGCCGAAGGACCATTTTTCGGCGATCATGAGGACTGGGGGCGCGGCGAAGTGAGTGAGAGTTCCGCCGACTGAAATATTTACGAAGAGCAGTCCCAGAGTGGCGTATGCAAATTTGGGAGAGGGGTTGAGATCGAAAAATTTCTTGGAAAGCAGGAAGGCCGCGATGGTCATCGCTGCAGGCTCGGTGATGAAGGAGCCGAGGAGCGGAGTCACGGTTAAAGCGGAAAACCACCACGAGGCGGGAGTGCCACCAAAAATCTTGGCGACTTTGTCGACAATGTGTTCGGCAAAGCGCACCACCGGACGGGTTGCGGCGATTGCCATGATGATGACAACGAATGCTGGCTCGGTGAAGTTGACATCGTCGATATAGCTCTTGAATTGGGTCATGCCGGCTCCAATCCCTTCTCCCTGAATTCCAAAGAACCAGAGGACAGCTGCGGCAAGTGCGATGACCCAGATACCGAAAATCGCTTCTACCTCACCCAGGAAGTGAAAGAGATGGGCTTTGAATGAAACATGATCCTGAGCGTCTTCGTGAGGTTTGGCTTCGGCAGTCAGGCCTAGTTTTTCGATCTCCTCTTTATGCTTTTTTTCATGAATGTGAGCCATTTCGATGAAGTAGCCACTGAGGAAAGTGTGGAGTATGGCACAGAGGAAAATGATGGAGGCGACGAGATTAAATCCTCCTTGCTGACCGGCCCGGTGCTTGAGCTTCTGAATGATGCTCCAATCGTCGTCCTCCTCTTTGTCATATTCAGAGAGGGGGATCGGAAAGATGGCATGCTGGTCGTGTCCCAGACCGTATTCTTCGGCGGAATAGGCTGGTTCTCTTTTTGAGGCGGCTTCTACAGTGGGAAGAGAAAGGGTCGCGACAAAAAGAACCAACAGGAGGTGGATCGAGAGGAGGTGCTTCACGGGCCGGAATGTAGTCATCAGAGACAGTCCGGCAAGGAAAACGCGAGGGATGAAAATTTAAGATTGAGGGCGCTGCGCGGCGAGTTTGGTGTCGATCTCACTGAGTTCCTCCAGAATTTCTTTGGCTAGGGGAATCTTGTCGGCCAATTGACGTCTCGTGCTGTGAATTTCCTTACGAGCCTTTACTTGTGCGGTCCTGGCGGCTTGAAGTTCCGGGAGGGTCGACGAGATCTTGTAAATCTCGGTGTTGATCTCCTGCATCATGGCTGCAATTTTGGCGTTTTGAGTTGAATCGGTGGGAGAATATCGTCCACTCACTTTGCTGGCTTTTTTGAAAAGTTTCTGGAGTTTCGGGTGTTGTCTTTGGACGGTGAGAAAATGTTGATCAGCTTCACGGGCCTTGGCCTCGGCTTCCTTCATTTGGGTTTGACCGCTGAGATCGGCCTTGGCGATGATTGACTCGAGTTGCTTTTCGAGTCCGACTTTTCGTCTCATCAGATCGATGGCGGGATGGGCTTGTTTTTCCTGAGTCGCCGAGCTTGAGGAATGGGGTTCTTCTTCCTTGGTCTTTTTACAGCTGATCGTGGTCCCCAGAACAACCAAGGCCAGAGCGAAAGGAACAAAGAATATTCTCATACCATTGGAATAACGAAGCTGGAGGGGTCTGCAACTTTATAAAAAGAGAAGATTGTTCTGAGATTGTCAGTTGGGGAGAGCTGTGGTTTGTTGATGCGCGATGATCGAGGCGAGGAAGGGCAGTTTTTTTCAACGCTGGTTGTATCGAAATTATCGGAAGGGAAGTGCCTTGGGTAACTTTTTTAGTCGGCGGATTCGACCGACGGCGTGGTTGTTGATGGGTCTGGGTGGATTGAGCGTCATCACCGGGGCGGACTTGCGGCAGAGCGTGGTAGTGGCATTTAGCTTATTGATGGTGGGAGTCTTGGCCGTGGGGCTGATGTGGGCTCTGCTACGGCGGGCGCAGCTGGTCGCGACAAGAGACCTGCCGAATACTGGGTCGGTGGGGAGGGAGTTGAGTTACATCGTAAATGTGACCAATGTGGGAAAGCGAGCTTTGCGGGAAATTCACTTCAGAGAGCAGGGAGATGATCCGGAGCCGACGGAGTGGGAATTTGTGAATCTCAAGGAACCTGGGGAAGAAGATCGGAATATTTTTGATCGGGCTTTGGCATACTATCGTTGGAAGTGGCTTAATGAACGGGGCGGGAAATGGCAAAGCCTCGGCCGTTCTGAGGCCCTGAATTTGGGAGGAGGAGAATCGGAGGAGGTGAGGTTGAAATTGATACCCAAAAGGCGGGGCGTGTTGGTTTTGGATGATCTTCGTGTTGAGCTGCCTGATCCCTTTGGTTTGTTTCAGCGGTGTCGGCCGACGGGCAATGAAGTGGGGGAAATATTGGTGATTCCAAAGCGATACAAATTACCTCCTCTCGATTTGGGTGGGCAGTCAGACTTGAAAATCGGAGGTGAAACGGCCTCGACGGTCAAGGGCGAGGGGGGTGAGTTTATGGGTTTGCGGGAATATCGACCGGGTGATTCGCTAAGGCACATGCATTGGAAGGCTTGGGCGCGAACCGGAGAGCCGATTGTGAAGGAATTCGAGGAAGTGCGCTTTCCGCGTTACGGTTTGGTGTTGGATACCAGTTTGCGGGGCAGCGGTCCGGAGTTGTTTGAGGAGGCGATTTCGGTGGCGGCTTCGTTTGTTTCATCGATGGACCGGGAGCGGTGCCTGCTGGATTTAATGTTTGTCCGTGATGAAGCAAAAGTGTTCACGGCAGGACGGGGCGTGGCAAAGGCGGATCGATTGATGGAGATTTTAGCGCGGACCGAAGGGAATGATGAAGGTGGCTATGATCTTTTGAGCAGTTTGGTTTTGAGGTATGCGACGGAGATGACGGCGTGTGTGGTGGTCCTGACGGGATGGGACGAGGAGCGCGAGGAGTTTGTCGGGAGTCTCAGGCAAAGTGGGATGAAGGTGCATCTCTATGTCATTGGGGCTGGTGAGATGCCGGAAGGTGAAGGCTTGCTTGAGGCGCATTGGATTCGATGGGATGCGGTGCAGGAAGATTTAATGAAGAGCGCGTGATGGAGGAAAAAGTCCTATTCAAATCTCCACCGCGCCTCTTGCTGGGGGTAGCTTTCCTTTTTTGGGGCGCAATGCTGGATCAACCATTGGCTGCTTTGATCGCGGCGATTGCGGCTGAGTCGCGTCATTGGACCAAGATTCGGTGGAACTTCGGAGAGAAAGGCTTCGCGAGATCCTGGCAGCTGTGCATGTTAATTTTGATCGTAGTTGCGGTGGGGTTTTTGCAGAGCGAGGACCGGACGGCTGAGGGGTCTTTGTTTCTGTTATCTTGGTTGCCATTCATCCTGATGCCAGTGGGCTTGGCCCAGCAGTATTCCTCTGACCGGGGTGTTCCCCTGACAACGTTTTCTTATTTTGCGAGGAGGAAGTTGGCTGCGGATCGCAAGGCGGGTCGGCCTGCTCATTTGCAATGGTTTCAGTTTGGCTACTGTTGGTTCGGGATCATTCTTTTTACTGCTGGTCTCGGGGTCGGCCAATTAGAGCTGGAACGCTATTATTTTGGAGTGTGTGTTCTGGTGGGGGTTGCTTTGTTTCATTTACGAGGCAGCCGCAAACGTCCGGCGGCCTGGTCGATGGCTTTTATGATGGCGGTTATTATGGCGGGCGCGATGACGGAGGGAATCTATGTGCTCTACAAATATGTGGTGAAGAATGCTTCGCTGACCGGTAACGACGGTGAATCCCAGCGGGATACTGAAACGAAGATCGGAGATATCGCAGATATTCAGTTGAGCCCGAAAATTGAGTGGCGATTTTTTCAAGACGAGGGGGAGCAACCCGGCTTATTGAGATTGGCTGCTTATAACAAGCCGGTGGGGAGCAAGAGGTGGACGGGAAGGGGGCGTTCGCCAAAGTTCATCGAATCGAAAACTGTGACGGAAGAGCGTGATCGAGGCGGAGCATTTTTAAAGATGTTTCAGAATAACGGTGGCGATTATAGCTATCGGGAGGAGGATTTGGAGTCCGGGAGTTTTAGAAACCGGGGAAGAGTGATTGGCTTGGTTGAGGACCAAAGTTTAATTCCCTCACCGATCAATGCCCGACGGATTCATAAAGCGAAAGCGGAGGGGATGGAGTATAGCATTCTTGGTGCGACCAGGGTATTCGATCCGAATCATGGCGCGATGGAATTGGTTTTTGAATTTGAGAATGGCGTCGGGGCGATTGAAGACGATCCTTCTTTGTATGATTTTCAATTACCGCTGGACGAAAGAGAGGGACTCACGAGATTCTGGAAATTTAGAGGAGTGCCTCTAGTGGAATGGCAGCGGGATGTAAGAAGAACTCCGTTGATCTCGGTTGCCCACCGAGGAAGTCGGGCCGAACAGAAAGAGTTGCTCACTTTGCTTGCAGGAGTATTTGCGAGCAATCCCTTCGCATATGATCTGGAATTGAAAAATGATGAAGAGAGAACTCCGATTACTCATTTCTTGGAAAAGTCGCATGAGGGCCACTGCGAGTATTATGCCAGTGCGTCAGTGATGCTTTTACGAAGGGCGGGAATTCCCGCGCGCTACGTGGTAGGGTATGCCGTAGAGGAGGAGGGAGACGAGGCAGGTGAATGGATTTTGAGAGGGAAGCATGCCCATGCCTGGGCTCAGGCATATATTGGCGGGAAATGGAAAAACGAAGGAAGCGAGGAGAGTCCGGTGTGGCGCTGTCGTGGTGGTGAATGGGTGACGGTCGACAACACTCCGATCAGTTGGCTGAGCGAAGGAGGAAGCACCGATGGTTGGCTGCAGAAGATTAAAGACTGGGGGCAGATTGCCCGTCAGGACATTATCCTTTGGTTTTCACAACCTTTGATATCAGTGGTCACCAAGGTGTTCTTCATCTCCTTGTTTGTCCTTTTGATTGTGTTCCTGATCTACCGGCTCGTCGTGACTCGTCGCAATCCGGGGTTGGCTGAAAAGGGAAGCTGGGAGGACAATTGTCGTAGATTGAATGCCCTAAAAGATTTTGAACGCTGGTTGGGGAAGCGAGTGGGGAGACGTCCCCGGGGAACTCCGATGGCACTCTGGCTGGCGGAACATTTGGGTGACGAAGGAGGAGTGTTGATCGCGAGCTATCAGCGGTTGATATTTGATCCCCGTGTTCGTCAAAAAGCGGAGGGTGAAAGGCTGCCACCCCAAATGATGTTCGAGGTGAAGAGGTTGAAGCAGGTTGTGCGGTCTAGGAGTTGAGTGTCAAAAAAAAGCCCCGTAGGTATTACCTTACGAGGCTTTCTGGAATAGTGACTCCGAAAGGGATTTAACCCTGAATCTGCTGCGCGTAGAAATCCTGCCAGTCTTCTAGGTTATTGAGGTTTACGGCGTCGAGGATTGCTCCGTTGTCAGCGATTCCCACGGCCTTTAGGATCGCTTCGCGGGTATCGTCGGTGTGATTGTAACCAACGACGGCATCGTTGTGTTTGTCGACAGCAGCGTTGTCGAGCGCACCGCCTTTTTGGTCGAGGACCCACTGCTCAAGCTGGGTGTAGGAAGGCTTGCTGGCCTTGATGTAGTCGAGGAAGTTCTCGCGGTTGATGCCGAGGGCGTCGAGAGTCATCTGGTCGAAGCCGGCACCTGCTGCTGGGTAATCGCTGTGAAGTTTGCCGACTGCGTCTAGGGAAGCCTTCTGCCAGAGGCGTGGAAGGTGAAGGACGCCAAGTGGACCGGCGATGCCGGAGGTGATTGTAGGAATGATATCGCTCATTTTTTAGTTTTTGTGGTATCTGTTCTTAGGAGGCCAAAAGGAATTGGAATCTCGTCGCGCAGTTTTAGCCCTGTAGCTGGATCATGCAAATGTTTAGTGTTTCGGATTCCGGAAAAGTAAGGAAATTTGAGTCAGCGGTCAGAGACTCTTGCGTTTTTCGGTCGGGCAGAGTTTGCTGTCCCACTCACGGGATGGTAGAAGGATTTTCGATTAGTTCGCTCAACAAGGCTCAGCGCGAGGCGGTGATGAGTCTTGAGGGCCCGGTGTTGATTCTGGCTGGCGCGGGGACGGGCAAGACCCGGACGGTAACTTGCCGAATGTCGGCGCTTTTGGAAAACGGAGTGGCAGCTGAGAATTTGTTGGCGGTGACCTTCACGAATAAATCGGCAGTCGAGATGGCTGAGCGGGTGATGGGAATGGTGGGGAAAAAGAGGGGAAAGGCCCTGACGGTTTGCACTTTCCATTCCCTGTGCCTGAGAATTCTCAAGCGGGACATTGAGTCGGTGGGTTATAAGAAAAAATTTGCGTTGATGGCTGGAGGTGATCAGACGGGACTGATTCGTCAGTTGGTCGTTCGAAAAGGAGGGGCGAAGCTTAATTTGAAGCCGATAGATGTCCTTGCTGAGATCTCGAGGGCCAAGAATGCCGAAAGGGATTTAGACACGATTCAAGACGATCTGATTGCGGCGATCGCAGTGGCCTATCAAAACGAACTTAGGGCGCAAAACGCGATCGATTTTGATGATCTGCTTCTTTTAGGCGAGCGAGTTCTGCGGGAACATGCAGATATTCGGGCTTATTGGCGGGATCGGTTTAGGTATGTCACGGTAGATGAGTTTCAGGACACGAACGGGCTCCAGATGAGGTTGATTCAGCAGTTGGTCGGCGAACCTTATAATATTTGCGTGGTTGGTGATGACGATCAATCGATCTATGGCTGGCGGGGAGCTGAGGTTGCTAACATTCTGCAATTTGAGAGCTTCTTCCCAAATCCAAAAATCATTCGATTAGAGGAGAATTACCGGAGCACTCAAGCGGTATTGGAAGTTGCGAACAGTTTGATCCGTCACAATGTTGGGCGTCGTGAAAAGCGACTCAGACACACCATACCCGGCGGAGACCTTGTGAGGTTGGTGTCGATGCCAGGGGATAAAGAAGAAGCCGAGTGGATTGTTTCGGAGATTATGACGCAACGTGAAGAGGGAAAGGTGTTGGAAGATTTTGCCATCCTTTTTCGGACTAATGGTCAGACTCGGATTGTGGAAGAAACCCTGCGGGAGGCCAAGATTCCCTATCGCATGGTGGGAGCGCAGAGCTTCTTTGATCGTAAGGAAGTGCGGGACGTTTTGAGCTACGCGCAGATTCTTGCAAATCCGGAATTGGATGTGGCCTTGCTGAGAGTCATGAATACGCCTCCAAGGGGAATTGGAAACACGACTTCAATGGCAGCTTTGGAATGGAGTCGTGAGAAAGACCAAAGTGTTTGGAAGACGATCATAGACGATGAGTTTACCGATCAGTTGTCCACGAAGGTGAGGGGTTCCATCGGATCTTTCGTTGATCAGGTCGTATCTGGACAGGAGCGGATTGTCGATGGAGACAACGCCGGAGTGGTGATTGACCAATGGCTGCGGGAAATGGATTTTGTGGAGTGGCTGATGCGACAGTGTAAAAGCGATAAGGAAAAGGACGCGCGGCGAGAAGCGATCAGTTATGCAACTGGAGCGATTGTGGAAGCGATGAAGCGAGGGGCTAGGCTCGATGACTTTTTGGCTAAAACGGCTTTGGATGCGGAGAAAGACGATGACGATTTAGATAAGAGAAGCGGAGTAACCTTGATTACCTTGCATGCGGCCAAGGGGCTGGAATATCCCGTGGTTTATTTGGTGGGCTTAGAGGAAGGGATTCTTCCGCATAAACGGAGTATTGAGGAAGGAACTCGCGATGAGGAGCGGCGCCTGCTCTATGTTGGCATCACAAGAGCAATGGAGCGCCTGACGATGACCTATTGTGCCACCCGGGTGAAGTGGGGAAATCAAGAGGCCTGTGATCGGAGTAGCTTTATTCAAGAATTGAATCCCGATTGGATTCAGGAAGAAGACTACGACGACATCATGGGTGCGGAAGCTTCTGATGAAGAGCTTCGCGGATTCTTTAGTGGGATGTCCACGATGCTTGAGGAATAGGGCAAAAAAACCTCCCATCCGAAGGAGGGGAGGTTTCTAAAATTGGTTTGCAGAAATCTATTTCCTGCGACGTTTACCAGTGAGGAATGCAAGGCCAAGAAGTGCAGTCAGCGAGGTACTTGGCTCAGGGACAATGGTGGTAATGGATGTTTGGAGTGGGTTTACAGCATCTTGCCAAATGGGCGCGGGCGCTCCAAACGCAGGGTCAACAGACATTGAGCTATTAGTGGGTGGGACACCCACTCCGTTCCAAAAGGAAAATACCCAAGCATCGTCAGTTACGGTGTTGAAATTAGTCGCAGCGACTTCGGTTGGGGCATCAAAAATTCGCATTCCAAATCGATAGTCGGCTGCAACCGGTGCGCCAATTAAGTCTACAGTATCATCCAAATTTGCAACAGCAGTGAATGCACCATTCACACCAACTTGATATGAGGCTGTGTTAATCGAAACAAAATTATCGAAGTTCGAAGATCCATCGGAAAAATATCCAAGCACGACCAAATCTCCATCATCCAGCGGTGTGCCGCCACTGTCCAAGAAAGCATTGGTGCCCGCAAAGGATGAATTCGTTAGGTTGATAGTCAGCGTCGCCCCCTGGGACGAAACTGCTGTGAGGAAAAGAATGGCTAGGATATGTTTCATGAGCTTAACAGGTGTAAAAAAATTCTAGAGACTCAACTAAGATTAGTCAACCACATATGGAAGGGGAATATTGAATGGGGAAGCGGACTCTGTCCCAGCGGAACCGCGAGTGAGAAAAAGGG
>Ga0209503_10001660_pt1 | contig 11249 bp, 7 predicted proteins | sample SouAtlMetagenome_2_FD_187448 | JGI IMG/M metagenome (GOLD analysis project Ga0209503, IMG submission 187448) | Marine eukaryotic phytoplankton communities from Atlantic Ocean - South Atlantic ANT15 Metagenome (SPAdes) (version 2) | ecosystem: Environmental > Aquatic > Marine > Oceanic | place...
TCAAAGTCGTTTTTGACAAACTGTTCAGACGCAATTGATGGTTTGTTTCCTCTTAAGACATATGCAATCGATATCCCGTCAATGATCGAAAATACCAAAATAGCGAGCAGCGAAACGAAGTTTTTCCTCCAAGTCATTTCAAATGTTCAAAATTATTTTGCTTTCTAGAATGAACACCGGTGTTTCCAATGTTTTCAAAGCATATAATAGAATATTGACGAGCGTCAAGATGGGTTTCGTTCAAACCAATTCCTTTTTCTTATATTCCAACTTCATTCGGTGGGGTACGATGTGAAGTTTCGCCAGTCTTGGTTGATAATCGTCGTCACCAAAAATTCTCGGGTTTTTGTCTAAAATAAGACCCTGAGACGTGAAATCCCGGCAAGACAGGTGCGTGACGAGGGGAGGCACCACTGATTCCGATCCCCCTTTTTTCATCGTCTGCCCCCATCCCCGAATGAATCCGAAAATTTTTCTTCACCCGAGTAACGACGCTGTCGATGATGTGTACTGCAAGTCGTCGGGCTACTTTGAAGTAACAGAAACAGAGTCCATGAATTGAGAAAACTGTTTTCTTTCCTGCCCCATCAGTATAACCCTCTGTAATATTTCCCATGTTCTCACGAATTGTTACACACACCGCCAAGAGACTAGGACCTGCAAGACCGGTGAAAGTTGTGCTATCAGCACGACCTTCGCTTGCCAGTTTTTCTACGGTTGTTCCAGGCATCGGTCGTGGCAAGACATCAACTGGTATTGTATGTATTTCACGAATCTCTCTTTCAGTCGCAATTGAATTGATCTTAGAGCGATATGTCGCCAAGGGTTGTTGTGAATGTGTGAAACGTTTGACTCACTAATGCTTTGATATTGTTTTTCGAATAAAATACTTTATGAATACCTGATCAGGTCGGTCTCCCCGCGGATCCTGATGCTGTGTCAAAAATAATTACGTCCTACCAGGCCCTATTGGACCGCATGGCCGCAAGCGATCTCCCGGAAAATGCGCAGTATCGAGTAGATTTAGAGAATATTTCAAACTACAGGATTCAAATTGCGACGGAGCATCCAGATGATCCAGAGATGGTCGAGGAGTTGTGTCAATGTGGACAGGTTGAAGAGTTGGTCCAACAAGCCGAGTTGGAAATGGGAGTGCTAGAGATGTATCTTAAGGAGCGCTTGTGGGAAGAAATCGATTATGAGGTTGATGTTGATGTACAACATAATCCAGATCCATCCAAAGACGGAGAGGGATTGGATGACAACAACTAAATTGTTGATGAAAGCATGGCGATGAAAGTTTGGTAACATAGCTACTTCAACTTTCAATACTTATCCGGCGTTATTCCGCACTATTTTGTGTCTGACCAAAAGATTCTCAACGAAATATTGTCTGGCGTAACAGTAAAGAAAAATCATTCATACTGAAGTCAATTTTATTTGCGAATTAATTTTCTCCTTGGCAGTCATTAGTTGAACCAAAAGCTAGTTTATCGATTTGGTTCTTTAATACACCCAGCATCGCTGTACACTTATTTCCTCCGAAATCTCATTATCATGGTGACGGATAACCCACAGAACTATAGATAAGGCCAGATCTTGGTTGCCGGATTTTGTTTGTCCCATTGCATCTACTGTCACCACAAAGATTCGAAATTGCTTGTAGCATATACGGTTTAGGAGGGCAATCCAAACATCGTCTTTTTCGTTTCATTTCTATATCTGAAAGTCTACCAGCTTCAGATTCCCTTGGCACAATGAAACGTGTTACCACAACGATTATGATATATTTTGTTAAAACTGTTCTGATTTCAGCAGTTCTACGTGATGTCTTTGTATATAGTTATCGGAAAATCCGCTGTATCTCTTTTGAAGCTCGTCGATTGTCCATCATCCATGGTTGATTGTTGCTTGCCAAAACAGCCGTCAAGTTATTGACTTTGTAGCGTAAGTTTCGTCGAAACTTTTTGGTATCAGTTGCAAACTGTTTGGGTATTACAGATGATTAAAGGAGTCGAGAATTCCTATAACAGAATCTCCGTTTTCAATCCTTTCGACAATCATCAATTCTGGTGGGCAGAAATAGTTTTCGAGAGTCTGTTTCATTCTCTTGTGGGACGGCAGAGTATTTTTGTCTTTGCCGCATAAAGATTGTTTTGGAATCGGTGGGTGCAATGAATATCTACAATCGCACATTGTGTCATAACCTAACTAATAGACCATATTTCCATAGCTTACCCATGTATCGCTTGTCAAATCGCTTACAACATACCCTAGGCCAAAAAGGAAATTTCATGTTGTGTGCGGATTGATTGTAGGATCGATAGCTCCTCAGTTGACTCTCGGAATCAAATATTGGTTGCGGTTCTTTACTTTACCAAAATGTTTGATGTTTATCGTATCATTTAAGAACAACGTCAAAGTCTTCCGCATTTTAAGGCTAACATGACCTTGGACCCATCACATTTATTCCGTTGATGTCAACTCAACGCCATCCGACGAAAAGGATCGTGCCGAAGAGAAATTTGGATTCGCAAAACTTGGACGAAAATGCTGCTTCTAGAGTACTTGAGTGGTACAGTGAATGGCATGAGATTTAACGTTGAAGAATCCGCAACTTGGAAAATACTTAAGTTTTCTCCACCGATATATCCGATCTCGACATTATTCCCTATTAAAATTTGTTCGCAAAATGCAAAACTTTAGGCAATAATAAATGTGTCGTGGGTCGAACGACGCTTAAATTTTACGCGCGATAATTATGAATGAGATCGCCACGATAAACGCTACCACGATAGAACTGTACGCAATAAATGCGTAGAATACCTCCTTTAAGCTAAACGCTTAATACCGTTACTCTTCTCGCATCGAGACCACTTGCATTACCCGGAAGATGCCCTGTGGTTGATAAAAGAAGAGCAAATATTAAGACATATCCTTTCTATTATATGGATAGAAACAATAGCAAGTGCAATTGAAGTCATCTTTCGATAATTTTCGAAGGATTCCGGAAAGGCGGAGTTGGGAATTCAGGCCTTCAATTGTGCTATTCAACGTTCGGTCATACCAAGGCAAACAAATGGCAATGAAGCAGAAAGAATCCCACCGACGGCATGGTACCGATGAGAATGGTTCATCCACTATCTCTACTACGAATAGTTCGTATGATACCACGGAGGATTTGAGCGATACAGACACTTCTTCTCAACACAAAAACTCTCGAAACAAAAAACGCTTATCCAAGACGTCTTCGAACAGCAATCTAAATAAAGTCCGATTTGCGATGAAAGACAATGCAGTTCACGAGATTGAATCCCATGATGATTTCACATCAAAGGAAAGGAGTAAGTATTGGTGGAGTGATCGCGAAAAGGACCGTATGATGGCCAAGCATGAACGCCTTGTGGCTAAATACGAGCAGCAACGGGCGACGACGAAACCAGGAACAACGAAAAAGCCTAACTCGGTGAAATTGGGCAGTTATCGTGGGCTCGAATCGTGGACATCTGCAGGATCTATGAGACTCGATCAAACTATCGAACAATGTATCACTGCTGTAATGGACGAACAGGATCGACAGTGGGAAGAGGATGACGATGATGCCGACGTTATTGCCGAAAAGTCGGCCGCTGTTACTGCAGACAGCGCCAGACGCGCACGTCTAAACGGCTTACAAGATGCTCAAGAGGCTTTAAAATCACGCGCAGAACAGTGGTTGAACAAGAGCGGGAGTGAAGAGATGAGCGTGGCCTCTGGAATCAGCACGGGTACCGCATCCATTGCCAAAAAGAAGAAACGAAGCAAGCTTTTGGCAAGGCTGGACGATTCCTACAATAGGACTAAAAGCTACGATGACAACGACAGCTTGAAGAAGAGTTCATCCAAGAAGAAAAAGGGCAAGAAGAAGAAAAAAGACAAAAAGAAGAAATCAGGAGACAAAAATACGGCCTCTTCTTCGTCGAGAGCGAGCTCTTTCGATACCATTGATCAAGAAAGTTGGAGAACTACCAATACTACGCAGCCCACTACAGCTGCTTCTCAAACCTGTGAACAGGAAAGGCCATCTATGGATGCTCGAGACACAACTGTTTCTTCCGTGACCAATGTTGCAAATAATCCGACACCTTCCAACTCGTCTCTATTGGCCGGGGTACCTGTTCCAGTATCACCCTTGTCAACTCACATCACTAGCAATACATCAGACAACGATGAATATCCGCTCCTAACTGCTCTTCGCCGTCAATCGGAGCAATTAAGACAGGGATCTCGGGGACTTCATGATGACAAAAGGGCATCTATTCTTCATCATCTTCAAGCCTCTATAACGGAAGATGAGGATGATAATGATGATGATACCGATGATGTTTCTCCACTACTACAAACTCTTCGGGCTCAACAAAAGAAGCAAGCCTCATCATGGCAAAATGAGCAACAGGTTGACCCTGATTATGACGGGAATGGGGAAATTCCCTCGTCCTCAAGTGGTCCTGATGGAAAGCTTGCAAGTTTCCGGGGAGATCAAAACAGGCCAACTGAAAGTGGAAGTGGTACTTTTGCCGATCCACCAGGACGACGCCCAAGAAGACTAGCATCGCGGCATGTTGGAGTTCAACGTGGTAGGTCAAAAGCGAACGAGAAAACAAGAGCTCGCAGCAGGTCAAGGTCTAACGATGGGGCAAAGGGGACAGGAGAACCGGGAACATCTACTCCAGCTCTTGCTAATCCAGAAGCGAATAAATTAAATTCATCTTTTCTAGGCGAAGGCATCAAACTTCGTACTAGCCTTAATAGTCCCAGTGAATCCGCAAGAAGAAGCCTTGAAGTTATACGCAATGGTGCAAAAAAATTATTAAAGAAGGGCTCAAAAAAGTAAGAACTACGAGAAAAGTTGTGTTTTCTTGTGTTTCACCCAAATTACAAGTAAGAAAAAGTCTCGGCGTCGTGGTCGAGAAAAGGATCCATCTTTATTTCAGGTCTGATCCTGTAGAGTATAGTGAAGCGCAGTTCTGTTGAATTAAAGATTGCTTTACAATACACATATAGATATTTTATACTATTGATTTGCACGGTCGTCTGTCTGTCGTAGTTGCCACCGTATTTTCGTAGTATAGTGCCGTCTGGCCTGCGTGCCAGAATGCTTCGGAAATGAGTAATAACATGCGATTGCGCACTCAAATCTAGCCCCTCGTCGTCGTCTCAGCATTTTTTTCAAATTGCTGATCATTGTACTTGTACCAATTGGACTCGTGTCTTGAAATCATTGAAGAGATCTCAATTCAATAAAAATAAAAAATGTCTCTAAGCAACGGAAGTATGGCATACAATGCCGCCGCCGGCTTGGGCGGAATGCTAAAAGATGGTCATGAACACTTTGCTGACGACGATGGGGCCGGTGCAGTCGTCGCCCGCAGTATAGCCGCAGCATGCGAGTTGTCTAGAATGCTTTCGTCTAGTTTAGGGCCTCAGGGACGTAACAAGCTCGTCGTCAACCATCTTGGAAAAACGATTGTCACAAGCGACTGTGCTTCCATTCTGAAAGAAATTGAAGTCGAACATCCGGCTGCGAAATTGTTGGAATTGGCCGTGCAGCAACAAGAAACGGAATGTGGGGATGGAACGAATCTTACGCTAACATTTGCAGGACAGTTGTTGACGTCTACTTTGGATTTAATGAGAACAATGGGATGGAAGCACAAGACCGACATCATGGAGGGATTCCATCTGGCATCTACCAAACTGCTGAACGATCTCTTGGTCGAGAATAAAGATGGTGAAAAAGGTGGTTGTGTTGTGTCTACTTTGCCGCACCCGGCTTCTGGTCCTGAAGCGCTTGAGTTATTGAAACAAAAAGTATTGAAACCCGTCTTGGGGTCAAAACAATACGGATCAGAAGATATTCTTAGTGATTTAGTGGTTCAGGCTTGTCAGATTGTCTTGAATGACAATGAAACAACGGCCGTCTTGCAACCCTCGTCTATCCGAACCGTCAAGATCTTGGGTGGAAGTGTTAGTCAATCAGCATGTGTGCAAGGATTTGTTGCTCAACGGGGTGTCGAGACGACCCGGACAGCGTCGGAAAAGAATGCGAAAATTGTTGTATATGCGTCCGGAGTCGAAGCTAGTTCTACTGAAGCCAAGGGAACGGTCTTGATGAAGACTGCAGAAGACCTCAAGAACTACAATAGAACTGAAGAGATGAAAATGGAAGAAATTATTCAGGGAATCGCAGAGTCTGGCGTGAAAGTTATTGTCACTGGTGGTACTATTAGCGATATGGCCTTGCATTTTATTGAAAAGTGTGAACTTATCGCCCTGAAACTCTCGTCCAAGTGGGAACTCCGACGTCTGTGCCAAGCAACGGGGGCCACTGCTCTTGTGCGCTTAGGTGCACCGACTGCAGAGGAAATGGGAACAGCAACAGCCACACAAAAAATAGTTGGCGGTCGAACTGTAACTGTTTTTGAAAACGATGTTGACGGGAAAAGTAAAATTGCTACCCTTGTCCTCAGAGCATCCACCTCAAGTGTCCTTAATGACCTTGAGCGGGCTGTCGAAGATGGCGTCCACGCTGTTCAAATGGCTTGCAAAGACGGCCGAGTTGTCTACGGTGGTGGTGCCTGCGAAATGGAATGTGCTGTTCGGCTCGATCGTTTGGCTGATCAGCATCCCGGATTGGAACAATACGCGATTCGAGCTTTTGCCAAATCATTGGAATGCGTCGCTCGAACCCTTGCCGAAAACGCAGGTTGGGATGCTGTACAGGTACTCTCCGATATGCGAGCTGCTCATGTGAATGGCAATAGTGACGTTGGTGTTGACTTGGAAAATGAACCGGGTAGTACGAGCATGAAGCAGTCTTCATCAGCGAAGAACGGCATCTATGATTTAATGCATGTAAAAAGATCGGCCCTGAAGTTGGCCATCGAGGCCGCCACTACTATCCTTAAGGTTGATCAAATCATTATGTCAAAACGAGCCGGAGGTCCCAAAATGCCGGGGCAATAAATTAAAATGATTCTAGGAAAGAAAATCATAACCAATACAGATTGTATTTTTATAGGTTCCCATGTAGGCACTTTCATTGAGCTTGAATTTTTGCCTCCTTTTATGTCGGTAATTGTGATAGCACGAATTCCCAGATACCATTCGCCAATTCCAGCCAGGGATCGAAATGGTCAGGCCAAATTGTCTCTCCTCCCATCTCTTTATGAGCACCATTCGAATGATCGACGAGAGGAAGCGTCGACAAAAGATTAAGATCAAAATAGAGTCTGCGCGAATGAGTGCATGGCCTCGGCGCTGACTCATTTAACAGATTCTGTTTTGTTTTCGTCACTATATCTTCACTGTATCGATTGGCTTTTTCTGCTTCCGGTAGAGTCAAAGAGCCGTAAAGGAATTCCACACTTCCACAACGTGCATCTATCAATAGAGGGAGCAATTGATCTTCGATCTCCTGTCGAACTTCTTCTGGAACCTTCCATGGAAGCATATTCGAAGCAGCAGCAGTGGAAGCAACAGAAGTTCTTGGTCGATTCGATGATGGCATGTTGTCACTACTACTAATCATTGTTGTATTATTCTCGTGAACAGGCCTTGGGTATTTGCAGGAAGCCCCACCAGCACATCCAGATGTAAACTCTGTCGATGATGACACACCAGAACTATCGCCTTGTTTCATTGTTTTTTCGTCCGACACTTGCCTTCTTACAGCGCATTGAACCTTACCGTTGAGAAACCACACTCGGTAAATTTTCCCATCTATTGGTTTTTCATATTGCTGGACTAATGCCATGCCATCTTCAAAGGATGATGGAATCGATGTTTTTGCAATAATGCTCTCGGTTTGAGGATTTGTCGCGTTACTTGGACAGGGGAAATGAATCTTTTTGATGCCTGCTCCAAATCCACCAGCATTAGGTTTGACTAAAACCTCTATTATTCCTCTCCTGTTTTTCTGGAAAATTCGTGTGTCAATGTTAATAATCCTTTCTTTTTCATACTTCACATAATATACCACTGTTGTCGGAGCCGATAATTTAGCTTGTCGAAAAAGAACTAGAGACAAGCGCGAGAAAAAGGAAGGAAGATCAGAAACGAATCGTCGCAACATATTATGTGAAATGAAACAACTTTCGCTTCATGTTAGGATAGAGTACGAACGTACGATGATGCCGCCATTTGTTTCCACATAATGCATAGGCTTCGCTCCCATTCCAAACAGGAATTTTGAGAGACTGCTCAGCAACTGCAAGAACAGCACAGCATGCCTTGAAGAGTGGCGGGGAGGCAGCATCTGAGACTCGGTTGACGATTCCAATAATCCGACTGGTGCTATCATTTTCAGTTTTGTCGGATACGAGCCATCCTTCGGCTAGCCAATTTTCTAATGCTTGAATCTCGATTTCGATGTTTTGAAAAGAAGTAGAATTTGGAATCGATTCTTTCAATCGTTCGAAGAGTTTGGTGATCCAGATTCCATCCATATGTTTTTCCAACGTTAGAACAACCAAAACTCCTCTTTGTGCCCGTTGCTCATTCCTCGTTGTCATAGTAAAACGATTGTTCAGCGCAGAAGCTCGCTTTCAGAATCAGTGAATCTCAAAAATCTCTTTTTCTTGATATTTTGCGCGCTACACGTATTGTCTCGTTTCAGGCCGTAATCTCGTACAATTTAACACCCCTAAACCCACGTACTCTATTTTCAAAAATTGTTAAATTTATTTTAGTTAAGAACGACTTGACTAACTACAAACGGCAAGCCCCATAATCTTGAATGTTTCACCGCCCACGAGCTTGGATTCTAGCTGCAGTTTTTCTCCAGCAGCTATGGGTCTGCTCAAGATTATTTCTTCTGTGTACATTTCGCTAGTATTCTTGTTGTGAGTGCCGAGCATGTGTCTTTCCGCAATTATGCTAGAATTTTGTTGCGACGATGGAGAAGCCCAAATCCTTGCTTCCAATTCGCTGTTTTGCCATTTCGTTCCGTATGATTTCATAAAGAACAGAGTGACAGAATGGATTTTCTGTGAAAATGTAAAGTCCAATATCATTCTCGCATTTTCTTGGTTCGGTGCTTTTTTTGAGGGTATGAAACCTATCTTATCACCATCTTCGCTGATTTCCCATCCTTCCCAGAAACTCGATTGCGCATGAAAGTATTCCTGGATAAATGTTATATTGTTTTGTTGAAGTGATAGGCCACTGACCCAAGAGAAGGGGCATTTCATGGTAGCTATCGATGATTCACCATTCATATCACTTTTTGGTAATTTGCAAGATGACTTTTGCACTCTGTTTCTATTGGCGGTGCTACTTTGATCCCTCCACAACGATGTGATGTCTTCTAACAATAAATCTTTCGTCAGCTCTGGTGGCAATCCCTCGGGTTGAGATTGTGGTTTCCCCTTGGGGTCTTTAAATCTTCCGTCCAACTCAGGAAGTCCCCATAATCCAGCTCGGTATTCAGAGATGCTGTTATTCTTCAAGTGATTAACAACATCAGTCGGAATACTGCAATACGTGGATGCCAATTGGAGTAAGTTGTAAGCTGTCACCCAAATTGATGCAATGTGCATCCCCATACCAGGATGAATTTGTCGATCGAAAACCATGCTTCCTTTCTTTTTCGTAGTTTTGTCTTGTACCCACCATTCCGAACTGAACCATGTTTCATAGGTATCGCCGTAAACAAACTCGCGAATCACGTCAGCATAACTCATGCTTACAAAGCCGTAATAGTTTGCAAGAACTTGGGCACCTTGTGACAGTTCAGTTGTTTCCCAAATTTTACGCTGCTCATTGCCTAGATAGTCGTCCATATGCATTAATAGAGGCGGGATCATTTCGTCGCCATCACTGTTGCAATATTGGCTTCCCATTACTTGCCGGACAAATCCTTGGATCATTTCAAAAGTTTTGTCTCGCAACGTCGTATTAGATGCCTGGGCTTCTAGAATAGTTAAGATGTGCATATCATTTGTCGAATACGCATTGATCACAATATCCGGATTACGAACTTCTTCTGGAGTTAGATCATATTGCCATATCACAGACCCTGTAGCGGTGTTAGTCCCTCCCATTGCAACCTTTGTAACTTCGAAAAGTTGTTCCGTTCGTATTTTTCTTTCTTTTGGATTGTCTTCACTTATAAAAAATCCATTGAGGAACTGTCCCAATCTGTAACTCCAATTACATTCCCGTCTGGGCATTCCAAACTCAAACTTCATTTCTCTATTCATTCTTGCACAATTCGTACCAACTAGTAATGAACCACCCATAACAAGAACTTTAAGAGGTCGAGGTTTATCGTGGGCAGCAATCTCATCGCGTTGACTCGTTGGAAGCTGCAGGTACTGATATCGCTTCCATGCAACTGTGAGGGCATTTTCAACCGGTCTCCAATCGAATGGTGTTGTCTTTACCGAGCGAGGTAGCCGCGGTGAAATGATTTGGAGAAGCTGCGTTGTAAAATCATGGTACATGAACTTCACATCTCTAGGGATACGAGAGGCGGACAATATTTTCAATATATGTTGGTTCCAAAGGTCCAATGCAGTCGGTACTGGATGAGGCATAATCGATTCGCAAATAGGATGACTATTGGTCTTCGCAAAATTTACGTCGGTCTTGTTTTTAAATTTTGTGTTGCAAGAATTTTGAAGTTCTCGAATCTTTACCAAATCATCTTCGGACTTGCTGTTCAAGTTTTTGGTAATGGATTGTAGCCTTTTTATTTCATCTTGTGATTTCTTAAGCTGCTTGCGTATTTCGGAATTCTCCTTACTATCCTCGCCGTTGGTAGATATAGATGTTTGAAATGGAAGTATCGAATTTGTGCTGCTATCGCTTTTAAAATTCAACGATACAGTGATTCCAACATATATACCAAAGAGAAAGCCGACGACAACTAAGAATAGAAGATTACAACTTGCCTTTATCTTTCTGTTGTCGTTTGTGCTCCTCGTTGAGCCGTGCCTAGGTATCGCGATGTTCATGGTATTTTCCGCCTCTCGCGCTATTTAGCTACCCCTTTTCTGTAGCGTCCCTTACGTATTATCGAATCAACACAGCTTGATACGTTTCGTAACAGCAGTGGTAGATTCATATCCACATCAATGTTGAATAACCTGTGTTGAGTAATTGGAACAGGAAATATAAAATTGTCATTTTACTTTCAAAAATAGTCTTTATTTGATCGATTGATTCAACTCAATCTTCATTTTACCGGAACGGCATGCTCCTCCATA
>Ga0209503_10001665_pt1 | contig 11235 bp, 13 predicted proteins | sample SouAtlMetagenome_2_FD_187448 | JGI IMG/M metagenome (GOLD analysis project Ga0209503, IMG submission 187448) | Marine eukaryotic phytoplankton communities from Atlantic Ocean - South Atlantic ANT15 Metagenome (SPAdes) (version 2) | ecosystem: Environmental > Aquatic > Marine > Oceanic | place...
TGACCGCGCTGATATTGATCAGACGCATACATCTCCACGCCTGCGTCGTAGAGCTTCGACAGCGGCTTAAGTGCTTCGGTCAGCTCCTCGAGGCGATTGACGCCTTGAACGCTTCGCTGTTGCCCACGCTGAATTGCAGTGACTTGTTGCACCTGCGGCAGCATCGGGGGCCTGGCGGGAGCCGCCGGCTGTGAGTTCGCATCAAACTGCAGAAAGGTGTTGACCGGCTGGGCCGATACGTCGACGCTTCCTGCTTGTAGCCGTTGTGGTGCTGCCATTAGCCTTTACCTGGTGGAGTAGAGCCTGGATTAGAGCCTGAATTAGTCCACGACTTGGCCATGCCGTAGGTGTTGAGCGCAGCAGTCGTTGCACCGAGAGCAGAGCTCAAGAACGATGTTGTTGCACTAGGCGCTGCTCCAGTGAATGACGGTCCAGCTGGATTGACCAACGTCGCCAGTGGCGGGAACGGCGCGATCGGATCGAACACGTCTTGCTGCTCGTAAAGCTGCTGACTGTTGTATTGGTTCAGATAACTAGCGATCTGACCCGCCTGCTGCCTGGTGTACTGACGATCCCTGAACCCTTGGTTCATCTGCCTCATCGCCTCCATGTCACCCATCTGTCGGGCGTAGTCGATGATGTATCGATCGACGTTCAGGCCTTCACGGCCAGAAGCAGTTACGGAGGCCTGTGACCTCAACGCCTGCTGCTTGTATTGCATCATCGAGATGGCATCGGCCATCGATTGCTGCGAAAAAGCGTCCGCTAGGGCTTGTGACTGGTTTGAGTAATCCGCTCCAGCTGACGCTCGAGTTCGAGCAACAACCTCTGCCTGATTGATTGCTTTCGACAGTTCAAAGTTTCTGAGCTGACCCGCATAAGCAAGCTCTTGACCGTGGTTGACCTGCTGCTGCCAAAACGAATACTGATTGTTTAAGTCCCGAGTACGGGCCTGATTGCTCGCAGTCCATGAAGCGAATTCATCGCTGGCCTTTTGCTGCGCAATTTGAGTTGCGTATTCCTGGCGCTTTGCCTGACCTGACAGCAACCCTTGCCCAAATGACAACGCCGCCTGGCCACCAGCCAACATCATCGGGGTGATGACGACCATCAGTTAGCCCTCCAAAAATCACAGAACAATGCAGCTGAGGGGCCAAATGGCCGCGGCCTCTCAACAGTGAAACCAAGAAGCTTCAGCCATTTAATGCTTTCAGCGTTCTTGGAATAGACCTGATTAAAGAGAGGACCGCCCAATTCCTCGAGGCAAGTATCAACCCATTTTCGCCCTTCAACGCACAACTGCCAGCGTGCGCGGCGATTTTCCGTCAATCGATCAGTTCCAAGCATCCAAATGCGCTGTCCTACGACCCCGCAGAGACCGCAAGGAACACCGTCATCGGTGGCCATCCCACGAACAATGTCGGAGTAAGCCCAGCTTTCAGTCACTGCATCACGGGCCTTGCAGCCATGACTGAGCATCACTTCCTGAACGTCTGACTCGCGCAGATTCTCCGCCACATCCAAGACGTGATCCACATCTGGCTCATAGACCCACTGCATCAAGACGCACCTGAACGACTGGTGATCATGCCAATCCACTCCAAGGTGCTGAACTTCGACGGATGTGGCGTGTCGTTCAACAGCTCCACAAGGATGCGATCACCGCGGCCCAGGATCGGTACGTTAAATACGCCCTCGTACTTGAGCTGCGTATCCATCCCTGATGATGTTGTCGGGGTGCCAATCGTTGAATTGCGGACGGCCAGCACCGTGCCGTCAAATGTATAGAGCCCTTCCTTTCTTCCCTCCGGAATCACCTTGACCTGGAAGTAGCCGGTCTCCTGGTACGCAAGCTTGGCCTGACGCACCTGCGTGCGAACGACATTGCGAACAGCTTTGCCGCCACCGATCTCGTTCATCAGCTTGAAACGACTGAATCTGTACCTGAATTCGTACTTCTCCCCGGCCCAAACATCCTCAGCAGACCAGTCGCCTCGAGCTGTAACCGTGTTCGAGTCATCGGTGGATCCAAGAAGAACCGGGCCGGCCTTGTTCGTCTGGGTCATGTTGTACGCGCTCCAGACCTGCACCTCATTGGTTGCCGTGTACGGCAGCGTGAAAGTCGTTTGATTCGTCTGCTCGTCGTAGACGCCGTTAGCCATTCGCATGTCTGCCGCTGTCGCTGTCGTTGTGCTGACCAGCCGATCGAGCAACATGGGATAGGGAGCGTCAACAGATTCCTCTGCGCGATCAAGCACTGAGATCTGCTCGAGGTAGACCTCGTCGCCGTATCGCATCAAGCAATAAAGGATCTCCCTGATGCAAACGATCTGGAGGACTTCATCAGCTCCAAACTCCCAGTAGGACCAGCTGTTCTGCGCACGCTCTGCACCTTCACCTCGATTGCGTAGGAACCATTTGTAGACGTAGATCCGCTTGCGGTAATCAGCCCCCAGCATCCCGGTGTCGTTCTTGCCACTCAGCAGGAATGCAGCATTTCCGGTGTCATTCACCGTAAGTTTGAAACATTCATCGGGGATATAACTGGAGATGTATCCCGTCAAGTCAGCCGCATCGGCTGTCAGAGCAGTGCCCGCACCTCTCACCGCAAATTCTCTCATTTGCGACCACTGACCGTTGCTTTGCAGGAAGAAAATGCCACCACCTGCCTGTTGTGGCCTGACACTTACATCAACATCAAACTGAGTCAGAGCGGTAATCTGTGCAGTGGCCGGAGTCAAAACAGTCTCCGCCGCATTAAACCTGAACTGGATTTGCGCCGATATAAGTATCAATTCATCCTGATATGGGACTGCATAACGAAGGACTGACACCTTGTTGTTGGAAGCCACAACATCAATAGGGTCAGTATCAAGAACCGTTGTAACGGTCTCGGGAAAGAATTCAAAGAATTCTCGAACTCGCGAGAGAACAACATTCTCGTCAGCCAGGAATCCGAGCCTGTTCTTGTAGATGAAGATGTCATTGATCGGAAAGCCAACAAACGAAGGATCAGGCGACGTGTCGATGTCACCAGCAATACGTCTCCCCCAGGTCGGAACACCGTCAGGGATGCCAGCAACCGTCTGACCATTGACCGGACCAAACCAAAAATCACCATCGTTCTGACGAATCAGGACGTGCGGCATGGTCGTGGGATTGAGCATGTACTCAGTCCCAGGGGCGACAGTTTCCGCCCATTCGCCCTCACCGAAATCACCGGTTCGAGGGACAAAGGAGACGTGAAAATCGTCGAAGGATGTGCCGGGGTCTCCAGTGACATTGATCTGATAGCCCTCTGGAGCAATCGTCGGCAATTCGGTGAACACCTGCACCGTGTCCAGGATTGCGGTGATCGTGGCGTTTGCTTTGGCGTCAGTCGCCGCGACCGTGATCGGATTATCTGAACGAAGCCAGATGACTGAACCGACTCGAGTCCCCTCAACGTCATCGTCCGTGACGCCATCCATCAGTTCCTGGGCGATCTCCTCAGAGCTGATCCTGTTCTCGGTGACGGTGGTTCCGCTGGTGACGACAGGTGCCACTGGAGTTTCGACAGTGACCTCAGTCCCGTTCACGTTCAAGACGTACTCATTGCCGTAAACGGCCTGCTTCACCCACACCAGACACTCATGCTCGTTCGGCCTGGCCGTCTCCGGAGCCAGGGCCGTGTCCATCGCTGTGTTGGTCAGCGTGTTGGTGATCCAGGTGTAATCAGCGATCGTGACTGCTCTGACCTGCTGCCTCGCATCAGTGATGCTGTCCAGGTAGTCGTAAGCGTCAGTGTCTTCGGTGACTGTGCGCTCAGTGCCGTCGAGCTCAAAGACTCTGATCTGCTCGTTCGTAATAACAGCGATGTACTCCTCTTCCTGGTCCCGGAGGATCGTGTGGAAGAACGCATCACCGAAAGGTGCCTCACTGACTCGCGCCAGGGTTCTGCTGCTGTCGCGTTTCCGCAGACCCTCTGCGATCGACGACACGCCATTGATCTGAATCTCACCCTGGCTCGGGTCCTTCTGTGCATCGGGTTGCTGGCTCGCACCCTGGATGAGATTTGGGATTGTTACCGCGACGTTTTTCATCAGAAGATTGAGTAGCCGTTAGCAACGCGACGGTTCATCAACCCAGTAGCCGGCTGATACGTCGGGAAAGCATTTGCTCCGGTGAGCATGTTGGATTGCTCTTGCTCCATCTCGATCCGCTCGAGCTCCGCCTGGGCGTCTTTCTCGTCCTCTTTCGTGTATTTGAAAAGAGCTTCGGAACCCAGCGACCGATCAGAGAAGATCCGCGCTGCTCTAATCGTCACCCAGCGGTTGTACGCCTCGGGCACGTCATCCCACGGCAGCAACCAGATCACGTCAGCAGCAAGCTCAGTGATCGACTCATCGATCAGATAGGTGCGCTTCATCAGGTCGTAGACCCTCTGCCCGCGTAGCTGAAAACGACCGTTGTACTTGTAGCGATTGACCGAAAAGCCAACGACTGAATCAGGAACCTTGATGTTCCCGGTGTCGGCGTCTCGAGCGAACGGGTAGTCGTATTCAGAGTTCCAGCTCCAGCCGCGGGTCTGTCCTTCTTTGTGAATTTCGAGAACAGTGCGCTGCGCAATCCGCGCATCTTGGATCTGCTCGTTGTCGAGCTGGTCGACCGGCTGCTCACCGATGTTCTCCAGGCAGATATTTACAGCATCTAAAAGGCTGGTTCTCCCTTGAGCCGTGGACTGCGCAACTAGCGACATTTGCTCTACGAGGACGATGACCGCATTCTGACGGGTCATAAAAAAAGGGGCCAGGCTTGCGCCTGACCCTGGTCCCCTACTCGTCGTCGATCACAAGCTAGCTGCTTATGCGGATTTGACCTGAATGGCCGCGGCACACTCAGCGCGTAGTACACCCATACCAAGGGCCTGCCTTGCCACCATCAAGTCAGACTGGTACTGCACACGATACTCGGGTCCAGTCAACTGAAGTGAAGGACTGAGCAGTGAAACAACACCAACTGCATCGCGGTGGAAGATCAAACCACGGCAATTTGAGAGGTCTTGTGCATAATCTGCGTTGACATCTCCAGCAACCAAACTATAGTCGGCTTGGTCAACATGATTACTCGAAAATAGAGGAATGCCAGCAATTCTGGCAGTCTCACCTTGAGCAATAGTGCCGTTACCTCCACCACTGTTGTAATCAACATTGATGGCACGACTTGACTGGGTGATTGAATAAAAGTCGTCCGGAGTGAAGACGGCATACATATTATCAATCGGGACATCTTTCTTCTCAAACTCTACACGAGCATCGAAGATTGCCTCGACTAATGCATCACCACGTTCTTGACGAGTTTTTGCGTCAAAATCAGTCGCGGTGTCGCCAAGTTCGATGTTGGTTCCAGTCCGACCGGCGTTCGGGGGATCCTTCGCCAGGGGCTCTGTGCTGTTGTTAGCAGCCGCAAATACGAGCCTAGCTACCCTCTTGTCATACTCCACCGCAAGGGCTCTGCCGAGTTCCCTTGTATAGATTTGGCGGACATCGTAGAAGTTCATGAGTTCATCAACTTCGTAGATTGCGGTATCCGCAATCATTAAAGCGTCGAGCTCAATTGTTCTTTTGTTCAGGTCTGATGGATCATTACCGTCGCCAGTAATGGGTTTTCCGGGCTGGTGGTAAGCCAAGTGTTATCCCGAAGGCTCTTTATCCCTCGGTTCTTACGGTTTGCCATCCCGCAAGGTCAGACTATATCTTCACCCCCTGGTCAAAAACCGGTTGGGTGCAGGGCACTCGTGGATCCGTTACTGAGTTTCCTCTCGGGATCTAGTCGTTGAACCTTCCAGGCTGTGACCTGGCTTGGCTGCTGATTCCCCAGTGATGGAGGGGTCCCAGACAATTCACCCTGTTATCGCAGTTCGCTTACGCGAATGCGGGCCGCAATCCAGCCAACATGCGTCCGGTGATCGGGAAGTCAACTGACTTGCCGCCACGGATGTTGCGTTCACGGGTCTTGCCCTTGAACACCGTGTTGATCATGAAGGCGTCGAGAACTTCCGAGCTCCCGAGCCGCAAAAACATTTCGCGGTTCTTATCAAGCTTGCCGGCGCCAGCTTCCCATGTAGCGGCGTCGCCCTTGATTTGACCCAATCTTGAGAGATTGACGTCAGTCATGATGAATTTTTCGGAGGAATAGTTTTGGTTTGATTTAGACCGCCCATTCCTCCCTGGCCGTGAGTTGTCCTTTCGGGCTCACCCAGTTCCGGTTGCTGTCTTAAAAGAGAGCTTACTAAAACTGTGGTGAATTAGCCAAACGCATTGCGACTTGGTTCCTGTAGGCCTCATCCACGTCATAAAGACGCTGGCCCTGATCATTCCTTTTATTCATTGCATCCAGGACTTGCTGCTGACTTTGGAAAGTAGAGAGGTCCGTTGCAGGTGTTCCACCCCCGTAGAGCTGTGGCTCAATATCTTGCTGCTTAAGACCCTGACGAGCCTGCAACGACTTCAGTGCCCAGCTCACAGCTTCAGCGTTGCCGGTGTTCACGGCCTGGTTGTAGCTGACCTTTTCGGCGTCAGTCATGTTCTCCCGGCCCCAGGCTTGCAGCTGATCAAACGCTTCCTGTCCGCCAAGCTCGTTGAGAATTGCTGATGACTGAGCATCAGACAGTCCATCGGCTGATGCCTCGGGAGCAGCAGCCATCTTCTGCACGAACATGTCGACAACCTCCTTTGAGGTGTTGAATGTTTCGGCAAGAGTTTCGTAGTGCTCAGAGATGTCTTGGCCCTGGTCGGCCTTGGCCATCACTTCGCCCAGATCCACGCCCTTCTCAGCAAGACTCTCCACGGCAGCCGAGCCATACCTCTCTGAGGCTTGCTCCGCTGTGTATGCGCCCTTCTGTTCCTGCACTGGCTCAGGCTCAGCCTCCTGTGTCTCCTGGGGCTGCTCTCCTGACTGTTGCCCCATCTTGCGCTGGAGCTCTGCATAGGCCTTTGCCAGCTCCTGTGGTGACTTGAATTTGCCGAGGATTGCCTCTTCCGATGCGGCCTGTTCCTGCTCACGAACAAAATCCTCGAGAACGCTTTCTTGTCCAGGGGCAACCATCCCCTCCCGCTGCTCTGGTGTGGTCAGCTGCGGGCCGTCAAATGTTTCGGGAGTGCTGTTGACCGGGGTTCCAACTTCGGGGCTCATTGTGGTTCTGGTTCAGGGTTTTCTGCCGTCATCTGCACTTCCTGGGCGGTTTGTGCAGCATCAGCAAGGTTCTTGGGATCAGCCAGCTTTGATTGCATAAGCATCTGCTGCTGAGCTTCTTGTTGGGCTGCTTGCTGTTCCTGCATCAACTCCTCTTCGGACTTGATCAATCCGAGAGTGTCGATACCCATTGAATAAGCAAGACGCTTAATAAGCTCGGTCGGCTTGACATAGGTGGCCAAACTTTCCGGACCCATTGTTTGTCCCAACGTCGTTGTAAATCTAACGAGCTGTTCAAGGTCATTTCCACGTCCAACTGCAGCAAGTCCGACAGTCATCACCGGCTTGACAAAATCTTCGTCCACTTTCGGGATCTTGTTCTCACGCTGAAGAATGTCCAGCTTGCGAGACACATACGGCACTTGGAAAGATGTTTGCAGCACGGACCAGATCGCACCGAGAGAGGCTTCGATTTCAAGTGCCTGCAAGCGGACCTCTTCGGCAGTAGTGCGCTCAGAGTCGCGAACATTTTGGAGCATGAAAGCCTGTGACAGCCTGGCCTCGATCTGCGTCTTTCCTTGCATCGCGACCTGCAGATCCGTGGATTTCTGGATCTGCAGTGCCTGCACATCATTAGGGTCTCCGGTCACGAACGCACCGTTCGGACTGTTGGCCAGATTGGCTGCTTTGGTAACGCCGGACGGCTTGACCAAGAACAGAATCTTGCTGCTGGCCAGACTGCCTTCTGCAATGGCCTGACAGAGAGCCTCAACCGTCTGCAGATCAGCCAGTGCAGCGGTCTCTACATACGAAATTCCGTACTGTTGACCGTCCGACCGAATCATGGTCAGAGGTAAAAACGGCGAAACCGACTCAGGCCTGCTGAACTCAGTGCCAGGGATGACCTTGTTATTTACTTCCTGGTGCCATTTGACAGTGCCTTCCTTGCCCTGGCTATTCCTTTCCCACTGGATATACGTGTAGATCCGAACGGTATCCCCGTTATCGCGGCGAGGAACAGGATTGATGATGTCGTCAATGAGGCCAGAAGTAATGTCGTCATCGTCGTCTTTCGCACGAACAAGTTCCTGGATCTTCTCTGGGAGTGTTTCAATCGCCAGCTGCTCGCAGATGATCACCTCGAGCGGATTGCCCATCGGATCCCGCTGGCAGACGTAGCGGTTGAGATGGAAACAGCGCAGGCCCTCCGGGGCGATATGCAGCAACGCATTGCCGCCGACGATCAAATGCAGCAATGCCTCGTGGAACACCACACGGTCATTACTGGCCTCGATCTCACGGAGCACCATCCGCTCGATCTGGCTTAGCGATTGCTCCCAGTCAGCTTTTTGCTCAGGGCTAACTCCACCTTCAGCGGCAATCGCCGCCTCATCCAGCGAGAACCGAAAGAACTGCTGCGTGGGAGGTAGCAATGCAAGAAGCATGCGGCTTGCAAGGTTCAGAACACCTCGAGCCCCGATGCCGTTCCATGGCACCGGAAAGGATTCCTTGGTGTCAGCAACTGGCTCTGAGCTGGTTGGGATCAGATACGGAATCGTCAGCCGAGCGCACGCCCGACCCCTGCTGAGGTAATAGTCCCGGTCCTGGGCCAGGTCTTCGTAACGCTGAGCTGCTGTCTTTTTCATTAGATGGAGAGGTTGGTGCCTCGAGTAGATCCAGTTCCGCGCTGATAACGAGCTGCCGTCAATCGACCGCCAGACCCCTTACTGCCGCGTGTTGTTTGTTTGGCTGTTGGAGCCGTTGGCTGCTGCTGGCCAAGAATGTTCAGCGAACTGCTCGCTGCATTACCTGCAGCTGTAATCGCTTTCACCTTGGCGTCCTTCTCAGCTGTGAGCTCTTCTGCTCTTGCGACGTTGTCCAGCTCGAGCTGGGCCGCCTGTGCCTCGTAATTGTTCAGCTGCTGCACTTGAGCAGCTGCTACAGCAGACCGCTGCGCAGCAATTGCATCCAGCTCCGCTTGTCGCTGAGCAGCCCTTTCATCAGCTTCGCGTTGCTTACGCTCAGCTTCGCGTCTTTCGTTGCCACCACCACTACACATGATCAGATCCCCAGGTTGACGCCAGACCCTGCTGAATTAGCAGTCCCAGCAGTGCTGATTTTCAAGTTGGCTTTTGGCTTCTTCTTCTTGGTGACCGCAGCAGTGGTCTGAGCTCCTTCTGGAATCTCAGTTTCCTGAGTTGTGACCGTATAAGCCGATTTATTAGCTGCTGATTGTGATGCAGCTGCTGTTTCCGCATCGAAATCAGCCTTCAGCTGTGCAGTTTCAGCTGTTGCAGAGTCAATCTGCTCCTGCAGCTGCGCCTGGAAGCTGGCCTGCTGTTCATTGATTTGCGCTTGATATTGATCCAACGACGCTTGATTAGCGGCAATGTCCGCGTCACTGGGACCGCGATAGACAACTTCAGGGGCTTGGGGTTGGCCGAGGCACATGATTGACTCCTAGGTGATGTTGAGACCAGCGCCCTGCGCGGAACTGGTGGCAGATCTGCCAATCCGCAATGAGCTTTTGCCTTTGCGGGTGTTGATCCCTCTTTCTCGAACGCCAATGTCCGGCGCTTGCGCAGTTGCTTCCGGTGGTGGCGTGCCAATGAGCGTCATGAGGCGTCTTGCCTCCTCGTTGGCGTTGTCGACGGCCAGCATCCGGTCATCAAGGATTGTTTGGCGTTCCGTCTGCTGATCTCTTAAAGCAGCCTGCAATTCACCCTGCATCAAGCGGGTGTCGTTATTCATCTGCGACTCGATCGCAGCTTTTTGCAGCTGAAATTGCTTGTCGTAAGCGTTGTAATCGGGCTTGGTAATCGTCCCGGCGCTGCCACCTCCCATGCACATCAGTTGTGCCCTCCTAATTCCATGGTGGTGAGCATGTCCTCCTGCTGCTCCTGATACTTGTAAGCCAGCCATCTGACAGCAGACACCTGACCGGCTTTGAACATGATTTCTCGATCGCTCCAATCAAGACTTGGAGCTTGATCAGGGAATTCAGCGGCCATTGCGGCCACTAATCGCTGATCGATGGCTGGCAATGGAAGCACTCTGCGGGATCGTAGGTGTGCCAACTGTATCTAAGGTGCTAGTAAGCGCCCAGCCTGCACATGAGCGATCAACTCGAAAGAATTGGCGAGATCCACGACCTCGTAATTGAATTAACGCTTGAACGACTCAAAGAAGGTGACACTCGCGCAGTTCCAGACGCGATGGCATTGATTAAAAACAGCAATGTCAGTGCCGTAGCTGCTGAGGGCTCAACTCTTAAAAAGTTGGCAGGCAAACTCGACTTCTCCGAGATGAACGACAAGGTTGTGCCGATCAAACCGAAAGCTGTCTGACGCCTCCATAGGAACCTGATTGCGTTTGGGAGGGCCGCCAACCAAGCGCAAGGCAGTCAATCGCTCCGACCTGCTCTGACATCCAGGCTTCCATGTCCTCTTGCTGGATCTGCGCTGCACGTTCTGCCTGGGTACGCAGCTGGTCCTGGGCCGCGGCCTCCACGAAATAAGCCAGGGCAATACTCAAAACATCAGCCCTATCGTCTGCCTCCAAGCAGCCCCTTTCTGATGTGAGCCGACTGAGCTGCCATGCCAGCATGTTTCGGTAGCCATTCTCCGGATCTTCATCGAGCAGGCGATAGTCCTGCTTCAGCACTTTCGACAACACGCAAAGACGGTGCTGCTGAATGATCGGGCCAAGCGTGTCGCACAAACGGTGCTCTTTTCTGATGCTGTGCTTCACCTCTTCGATGCTCACTGGGTGATGACGCAGCATGTGGGGCTTCAGCAGGGCAGTAAACATGCCGTCGCCCATGTTTGCTTCTGCGATCACGTAATTAACGCCCCACTTCTTCGCTGTTTTCGCCAAATGCTCCAGAACAGTGTCCTCGTAGCCAAGTTTTGAGCCACCCGACTCAAGCAAGTAGAAAATTCCCGCATATTCCGCCAAAACACACCAAGCCAACTCATCGCGACCCCTGCCCGCGGGATCGATTCCGAGAATGACGCGAGCATCCTTCCTTTCAATCCAGCCATTGATAAAAGCAGGCTTATG
>Ga0209503_10001667_pt1 | contig 11233 bp, 10 predicted proteins | sample SouAtlMetagenome_2_FD_187448 | JGI IMG/M metagenome (GOLD analysis project Ga0209503, IMG submission 187448) | Marine eukaryotic phytoplankton communities from Atlantic Ocean - South Atlantic ANT15 Metagenome (SPAdes) (version 2) | ecosystem: Environmental > Aquatic > Marine > Oceanic | place...
TCCACAGACTGTGGGGCTTTTTTTATCTTTGAACACTTGTGAGTGGGCTTCCACCGTTCACTTGTATTTAAGCCCTGGTTTACACGACCCGGGCTTTTTTGTTGGATGAATTCATTTTTTTGAATCAACTATTGAAAACATATAACTTGACAAAGCGTTTAATATTCGGTATAGCATATTTAAATTAATTAAAATGACCTTTCTCAAGTCAATTTCTATTGCATTCGCTTTTCTTTTAGTAGGTCACAATTCGACGGCTCAGGGTCCATGCGATGCAGACCATAACGTCTTGTTAACAGACTTCGCTTTTACACCCAATGCTCTTGAAATTTTGCCTGGAGAGACAGTGGCATTTATTAATATTCAAGGTACGCACAGCGTCAACGGTGTGAATAGTACGGTGTCAGGAGATTCTTTTAATAACCCCGTAGAATTTTCATTTCCCGAGAGCGAAGGCACTGCGGAAGGCACATGTATGGGTGTGTTTACTTTCGATGTTCCAGGGACTTATAATTTCGATTGCGGTGTAGGATTTCATGCAGAACTTGGAATGGTAGGTCAAATAGTGGTTGATGCCTATACCATTTCTGATTTATTAGTAGATGCTGTATATGACGAGAATGATGAATTTTCTGGGTATGTTTTGCCGTCATCGTTTCAGTCAAGTTACTCGATGAATTCATACCTTTCATCTTATTATACAGGTCAATCTGAAGACAGTATTGTTGATCTGAATGGAAATCAATTATATACAGTTTTTCTATCTAATGATGCGGCGGTAGATGCGATTAGAGCTGAGTTTGGAGACCCTGAAATGAGTCAGTTTGACCTACTTGGCTTCATTGATTTGCCTGCAGCACTTCGTTACAGTATTGTTGAGGGTGTATATATGGCAGAAGACCTACAAAACGGTCAACTTTTACCAACTACTTACGGCCAAGACCTTCTGGTTAGTGAGAGCAATGGCCTGTTGATGGTTGATGATGCAACAATCATTTCTACCAACTATGTAGCCGATAATGGTGTGGTACATATCATTGACAAAACATTGGCTCCATCTGACCTTCCAGCCATGTCTGTTTGGGATATTATCGAAGACAGTGAAGACCATCAGTTTCTTGAAGACGCTATAACAGTTACAGGTTTTAGAACGCTACTGAGAAAACAAAGTGAAATTGTTGGTAATAGTGAAAATCCAAAGGGTCCGTTTACGGTTTTCGCCCCTACAGATCAAGCTTTTCAAGCATTTGCACAAGCCGCAGGAACCTCCACTATTGACTTACTGAACGCGTCCTCTTTAAATGATATTGTTGGAAGTCACATAATTGAAAGCAGAAACTTGATTGCAGATATTTCAAATGGCACACAATTACAAAATTACGCCAATGAGATTTTGCAAATGACAGTAAATTCAGAGGGCGTTTTTGTCAATGGAATAGAAATTACGGTCACTGATGTTTTGGCCTATAATGGGGTTGTTCACGTAATTGATGCGGTGTTGTCTGAGCCAGCGGATGTTACTACGCCTGTAGGCACTTGTGGAACATGGACCCTATATATGTTTGATGATGAGGGCAATGGCTGGGATGAAACGCAATTGTATGTTGAGGTAGATGGAGAGATTATTTCTGTAGAAACAGGACCGGTAGGGAATTATTCCACATTTGAATTTGGAGTTGATGAAGGTGATGTGGTCAATCTCTATTATATCCCTGCTGGCGCTGCATATGGACAATCTTATGTTGTTGAAGATAACAATAACCAAGAAATTATTTCATCAGGACAGTCAGGGGCTGCGGGAAATTCTATAGGTCTTCTATCTTGTCCTACAACACCGACTTGTGGAACTATAGAAATAGTGATGAGTCATGAATATGGTGAAGGTTGGGGCAACAACAGATTAGACGTGTACAAAAATGATGTTTTGTACTTACCAATCCCATTTTACTTTAACTATGAGCAGACTACTTTCATTCAAGCAGATAACGGTGATGTTTTTGACTTTGAATATATTGGAGGGCAGAGCTTTGAACCTGAATATGCAGGGTATAAAATTTTTGGTCCTGATGGTGTTTTAGTGATCAACCAAGACGCGAATGGTCAAATTCCGGAAAGCACAACTGATATTAAGTTTTGTGAGGAACAAACAGCGATTGAATTATTAGTAGAAGACCAAATTGTAATTTACCCGAATCCCTCGGATGGGATTATAAAAATTGTTGTGCCTGAGGCTTGTCAGAATATTGAAATAGATTTAATGGACATCCTTGGGAATAAAGTTTTTTCATGGAATAATCTGACAGAGGGTATATTAGACTTAAGCAGATTTGGTAAAGGCGCTTATGTTTTAGAATTTCAGGTGCCTAATGCCCCGATTCGGAAATCAATAATCCTTAAGTAATTATGTGTACGACAATTGGCAAAATGTATACGACACCCCGCTCTTTATTCGTCATGAATCCCCTTTCTCAAAAGTAAGTTTTACTCGGTTATTTATTTTCAATTTTGTGAATCGCCTTTATTGTTTTTAGCATTGAGTCGGGTGTTACCGATATTGTATCTATTCCCTCCTCTACAAGAAACTGTGCGAAATCAGGATAATCAGATGGCCCTTGACCACAAATACCAACTTTAGTATTTTTCTTTTTGGCAGCTTTTATTAGGCTGGAAATAGAACGTTTTACAGCAGGGTTCCTTTCGTCGTATATGTGCGCAACCAATGAAGAGTCTCTATCTAATCCGAGCGTCAATTGCGTTAAATCATTTGAACCTATAGAAAATCCATCAATGTGCTCTGCGAATTCCTCAGCCATTAAAATATTTGAAGGAAGCTCTGCCATTAGAAATACTTTAAGTCCGTCTTTGCCGCGTTCTAATCCGTATTTTTTCATTACCGAATAGACGCGATGTAACTCTTCAACTGTTCTGCAGAATGGAATCATAATCGTTACATTCTTGAGTCCCATTTTTTCTCGAACGCGTTTAATCGCCTTACATTCCATACCAAAAGCATATTCGTATTCTTCTGAATAATATCGTGAGGCTCCGCGCCAGCCAATCATGGGGTTTTCTTCAGCTGGCTCGAAATATTTACCTCCAAGAAGATTGTAGTACTCATTAGATTTGAAGTCCGACATTCGAACAATCACTTCTTTAGGATAGAATGCGGATGCTATTTTTGCAACTCCATACGAAAGTCTTTTAACGAAGAAGGTCTCTTCATTTTTGAAACCACGCGTCAAAATATTTATTTTCTCTGTTAGCTCATCGTCACCTAGCTCTTTGTGCTTTAGTAGGGCCAATGGATGCGCCTGTATGTAGTTATTGATAATAAACTCCTCTCTCGCCAAACCAACTCCTGCATTCGGGATCTGCGCAAACTTAAATGCTAGATCAGGTGAGGCTACATTCAGCATAATTGGTGTTTTCGTTTTGGGGAGCTTATCAAGCTTTGTTTTTTTGAGCTTGAATGGAATGATTCCTTCATAGACTTTCCCTTCGTCTCCCTCTGCGCAGCTCACCGTAATCTGATCTCCATTAAATAAGGTTTCTGTCCCATTCTCGGTGCCCACAATTGCAGGAACCCCCATTTCTCTCGCAACAATAGCGGCGTGACAGGTACGACCTCCTTTATTTGTAATGATTGCTGATGCTTTTTTCATAATAGGTTCCCAGTCTGGGTCAGTCATCTCTGTTACCAAGACATCTCCTTCGTTAAAGTTGGACCCATCAAATGAGCCGTCCCTACCATCAAGAGAATACATTTTTTGAACTTTTCCTTGACCAATTTTGTCCCCTACTGCAATACCAGAGAGTCTGATCTTTTTTTCTCCTATCTTATCTTCCATGATATATTCAACCAGGTCATTGTCTTTTTTTCGAGAGTGAATGGTTTCTGGTCTTGCCTGAACAATAAATAAATCCCCAGAAAGTCCATCAATCGCCCACTCCGTATCCATGGGGCACCAATGACCTTTTAGTTTCGTGTAATAATCTTCTATAATGCAGACCCATTTTGTTAGCAAAAGGGCCTGTTCATCAGTAATACAAAATTCATTCTGCTGGGTGTTTCCAACATGTACTGTTCGAACTAATTTTCCCGGGTCAGTTGAATAAATCATTTTATTCTCTTTTTTACCCATCTTCTTTTCGATGATGGATTTGAACCCTTCTTTTAAGGTGGGCTTATAAACTATAAATTCGTCTGGGGACACGGTACCTTGAACTACCATTTCACCTAATCCATATGAGCCGTTAATTAAAACAACCTCTTTGAAACCACTTTCCGTATCTAAAGAAAATGCAACACCGGATGCGCCAAGATCGGAACGAACCATTTTTTGAATACAAACGGACAGGCCAACGTCAAAATGGTCAAATCCAAAATTATTCCTATACGATATCGCGCGATCTGTAAATAATGAGGCAAAGCAGTTTCTTACAGAAGTTAAAATTTGTTGGGGCCCTCGAACATTAAGATAGGTCTCTTGCTGTCCAGCAAAAGAAGCATCTGGTAGGTCTTCTGCCGTTGCTGAAGAGCGCACTGCAACGTCTGTTGATTCTTGATCATACCTCTGGGAAAGTAAAGTGTAACTCGTCGTTATCTCCTCTTTCAGGGACTCAGGCCACTCACCATTTCTTATCAGCTGTCTGATTTCAAGCCCGATCTTTCTAAGTGAAACCAAATCGTCCTTAATCAGCCCACTCATTAACGATCGAATGGAATGGTCTAATTCGTTAAAACGTATAAACTCCCAATATGCTTCCACTGTAATTGCAAATCCCCCCGGTATATTTACGCCTAAATCGCCTATGTTTTGAATCATCTCTCCGAGAGATGCATTTTTCCCACCCACTAGCTCTAGGTCTTTCAATTTAACTTCTTTTAAATCGAGGATATATTTCTTACTCATTTTTGCTCTTTTATCAGGTTAGAAAATTTTTGCAAATATGAGTCGCGCTTTAGCTGTCGTTCTACTTTATGCAAAAGAATATATCTTTTAACAACATTCTCGCGAACTTGTTTTGCGATAGTTCAACTTTTTATCAACTATTTCAGGTATTCAAAACGACGTGATTTTGCCGAAAAAATTATCAATGAGATTAAGTTTTTTAGGTGTATATAAACATTGGCGATTCTAATAATTCAATGCATTTAATCCAAATGATGCGCTATTTATTTTTCATTTTTTTAAAGACAAAATGTATAACGAAATAATACAGTAATATTCCTGAAAAGATATCAAAGAGATGGTGCTGATGAACCAATACAATAGAGCTACAGATGAGAAGAAACCAAAGCCAAATCATTCCTTTGAGCCATTTTGATTTAATTTCAGATGATAAAACATAGGCTCCTAGTGCAGAGTATGTAATGTGTAAAGATGGAGCCAAATTGTGGGGTTTGTCAATCATGTGAAGTAGATTGTACATAAACTCGTAACCTTCAATTTTTTCAGTTCTTGAGAATCCGAGCTCTGTAGGAAAGAGTATAAAAAAAACTGCAGCGATTGCACAGCTGCTCATGAAACTAATAGAGTATGCTTTTATTTTCTGTGGAGTCTTTATCGAGAAATATGTTACAACAATCAATAGAGCAAACGATTGGTAAATATAAATCATCCAAGGAACCATGGGAATGTCTCTTTCAAACTCGAAGTAAAGCCGAAAGAAATGGTCACTTTTTGATGCAATTTCATTGGCTCCAAAATAAACGACGGTTGAGAAAATCAAAGTGATTGCACCCCAAATTATGATGGCGCGAATTCGGTCATTTGAGTAGGAAAGCATTTTATCATCTAACATGAATTTGACCTGAATTTTAAGGGCAATTTAAGGTTTTCATTTGAATTGTCTAGCCATAATTTACCTACTATTCTCAAGGAAGTATTACTTTCGTAAAAAGTTTCGAATGATAACTATTGTATCGGGGACAAATCGTTTAAACAGTAACAGTCTTAAAGTCTCAAGGACCTGCGAAAAGCTGCTCAAAGAGTATGGCGAGGCAGTTCAAGTTTGCTGCTTGACGGAGCTGCCTAAGAACTTCTTCTCTGTGATGTATGATGAAGACTCCACCGGGTATGCGGATTTCATTGACAAATATATGGCTCAAGCCGACCGAATTGTCTTCGTTATTCCTGAATACCAAGGTAGCTATCCGGGGGTACTCAAGTCCTTTATGGATGCTATAGCCCCTAAATTAGTTAGGGACAAAAAGGCATGCTTGATAGGAATTGCAGCTGGTCGTGGCGGGGGTATCAGACCTCAGAATCATTTTACAGATGTTTTGCATCATCTTGAGGTTGAAGTTTTTTCGAGACAACCTAAGTTTAGTGGAATTCATAATCTGGTAGACGATGATTTTATGGTAGACCAAACTTCCTTAGACTTGTTGGAAGATTTATTTACTAAATTTCTTAAGTTTTAAGGTTTATAAAAACCGTATATCACTGCTTTTAAGACACTTATATTTTCAACAGGATTTGAATCTTAGTGATATTATAACCTGGCGGGAGCAATAATTTTCTATTTTTACACAAATAAAAATCAAACAATGAAAAAATCTATTTTACTTATTATCGGTGTACTGGTACTTGTTTTAATTGTGGTATTCAGCTACAGTGGAACCTACAATAAAGCTGTTGGACTTCAAGAAACTCTCGACCAATCTTGGAACGATGTCGGAGCCGCTTACCAGAGACGTGCTGATTTGGTGCCGCAATTGGTTGCAACAGTCAAAGGTGCCGCTGAGAATGAAAAAGGTATTTTAACGCAAGTGACTCAGGCAAGAGCAGGAATTGTGAACGCTGAATCTCCTCAAGACATGGAAATGCTGGGTAAAAAAATTAATACTGCAATTAATCTCGCTTTTGAGGCGTATCCCCAAATAAGGTCGACTGAAAATTTCGGTGCCCTACAAGCACAACTCGAAGGAACAGAAAATAGAATAAATAAGTCTAGAAAAGATTACAATGCAACTGTCAAACAATACAATACCTACATTCGAGGATTCTTTACAAGTATGATATTAAATGCTGAGGAATTTCCCAAAAAAGAAGGGTTTCAAGCAAGTGCAGGTGCGGAGAAGGCTCCAGAAGTTCAATTTTAAATTAACTCTAAATGTTTTCCAAACAATTTTTTAACCAAGCACAGAAAGAAGCAATTCAAGCAGCAATAGTCGAAGCTGAGCTGAATACCTCTGGTGAAATTCGAGTGCATGTGGATGACAAGTGCGCTGTCGCTCCTGTTGAAAAGGCAATTGAAGTTTTTGAAAAGCTCAAGATGCACGAAACTGAGCTTCGAAACGGGGTTTTGATTTATGTAGCCGTGAAAGACCACAAGCTTGCAATTGTTGGAGATCAAGGTATTAATGATGCCGTTGCTGATAATTTCTGGGATGAAATTAAAAACAACTTAATTGAAAGCTTTAAGAAAGGCTTATATGCTGAGGGCTTATCAGATGGTATCAAGTCTGCGGGAATGCAGCTGAAGGTGCACTTTCCGTATCAGTCTGACGACATAAATGAATTGAGTAACGAAATCTCGTTCGGTGAAGAAAAAGATGAAATGAAATAACATGAAAAAATCAATCTTTCTATCAGCACTGTTCTTTCTTCTCATTAACTTTTTTGGTTTTGCACAAGATCTTCCTGCTGCACCAAGCCCATTCAGACTATACAATAACCTTTCAAAAGAAATGCCAGCGTTTTTAAATGCGACCGAGGCAAATTTGTTGGAGCAAAGGTTAAGGTCTTTTGATGACAGCACAGGAAACCAAATCGTTGTGCTTATTGTTGATGACCTTCTAATGTATACCCCTGAAGAATATGCCACTGCTATTGGTGAGTCTTGGGGCGTTGGACAGGAAGAGAAGGACAATGGAATTGTGTTTTTAATCAAGCCAACAGGAGGTCAAGGTGAGCGTGAAACTTTTATATCTATTGGCGAGGGGCTAGAGGGCGCTATTCCCGACGCACTAACATGGACAATTATTAACAAGGATGTAATTCCATTTTTTAAAGAGGGTGAATTTAGCGAGGGTATCAACAAGGGAGTTACCGTATTAATAGACCTGGCAAATGGTGAATATAGTGCTGACGAGTATGCTGAAAATGCCGGTGGTGGTAGCTTTGGTCTATGGCTTGTTAGTCTGTTTTTAATATTTTGGCTTGTTGCTTTTTTCTTAGGTCGAAAAAACGGTGGTGGCATGGGCGGAACCTTTTATGGGGGAGGTTTTAGCTCCTCTTCGGGTGGCGGTTTTAGCAGTGGTGGTAGTTTTGGAGGTGGAAGCTTCGGTGGCGGTGGTGCCGGTGGAAGTTGGTAAAACTAATTCTTCTTACCTAGACTTTTTTCGATGATTACTTCAGTTTCCTTTTTATATCTTTCATAGTAAATTCCTGTTCCAGGCCCATAGAAACCGGTATGAACATGAATAATATCACCTTTCTGGTTGACAAATAATGTCGTGGGAAAACTACTTATGCCATTGAGCATTGAGAAAACCTTGGACGCTTCTTTTTTACTTGCATTTCCTGCCAAATATACGGGATAAGGTATACTTGCCTTTTCTTTAAAACGTTTGAGGTGTTTTCTGCGTTTTCTAGTAGATTTTTGACTCTCAAAACCAAGTGCTATGATCTGTAAACCTCGATTCTCATATTTTTGGTTTAGCTCTTTAAAATAATTTGTCTCATCCAAACAATTGGGACACCAGCTACCCATAATTTGAAGGATAGTGAGGGCACGGTTTTGGAATTTTATTTTTCGATTTCCCATGACGAGGGATTTAAATTTAGTTTTGGCCAAGTCATATGATGTATCTACTAGGTAGGTTAACTTGTTCGGGTCTCCAATTTCGGCAGTTTCATTTTTTATTCCACTCCAATCAATTTTATAGTTGGAGCCACTATAAAATCTACCTGAAAGGGAATCACCAAATATTTTTGCTGTGAATACAAAAGCGTGTGCGCCATCAAAACAGGACAAATAAAGATGATCGCCAAAAACGTTACCTTCTAGATATCGGTAATCTCCTGTCTCGGTCAAAAAAGTTCCTGTTAGCTCATCTCCGTGTTGTTTGAATAGCCCGATGGCCGGCCATGCATCTTTGGCACGACCGAATAAGACTTCATATGAACTGTGAATTTTTTTTGATGAAGTAGCTGTCGTTGATTCGAATCGTTTATAATCTCCCCGCACACCAGATATGTGATGTTGTGATGCTTTTCTTTCATTTACCCAATAACCTAAAAAGTGATTTGAATCTGTGTAAATGATTTTTAAATGACTGCTCATCTCTTTAAATGATAGCTGAATAGTATCATTCTTAAGTGCTTTAAAGTCCAAAGGGATTTTTTCGTCTCCGTTCTTTACAGAATAGAGTGGCACTCCACTTTTTCTATTTTCTCCCTCAATAAAAAAGGGAAGGATCAATCGATCATTCAGCGAAATCTCAACACGCCATGTCTCGTTTTGGGACATAACGAAATGTGAAATACTGATATAAAAAAGTAGAAATAATAATTTTTTAACCATACATCTAAATTACCAACTTTTGTTTGGCTTTATTCCTTTAACTTTATTGTAATGAAATTCACGAGACTACTTTTTTTCTTCGCGTTCTTTTTTTTGACTTTCAAAGCATCGACGCAAGTAGATGCACTAAAAGTGGTGAGCTGGAATGTTTTTTTGCGACCAGGCATTCTTCGTGACGGTCAAATGAATCGCGTTTCGCACATTGCGGACTATATTATGGGTTGTGGGGCTGATATTATTGTTCTTCAAGAGGTTTTTCATAAAAGAGCAAGAAAAAGCATCATCCAAAAGCTAGAAGGTCGCTATAATTACTCTACATCTCAAGGGCCCAAATCCTTTTTTGGTATTGGTTCGGGGGTGACGATATTTTCAAAACACCCGATAATTCAGGAAAAATTCGTGTCCTTTTCAAAGTCAAGAGGAGCCGATGGTTGTGCAAAAAAGGGTGTTGTTTTGGTGGAAATACGTTTCGCGAAAAAAGAGATTTATGTAGCTGGCACGCATCTTCAAGCGGGTAACTACCCGGCAGCTAAAAGAGTTCGTAAATCTCAGATCAGTGAGCTTGCTAATGCCGTAAACTCGATCAGTGATTCATCTTTTTTGATTTTAGCAGGAGACTTTAACATAACGCCCTATGATAAATTATTTGCTTATTTAAGTGGTTGCTTAAAGGTGAAATTACCAGAGTTGTCAACGCCGTTGTATGCGACAGCAAACTTTTCTGACCAAGACTTATTTCCGGTCGAAGGAAAGCCAGTTTGGATTGATTATATATTTTTAAAAGAAACTCAACACGGAGAACAAAAAAAAACTTGGATTGCCGACATTCGTTCCACAAAAGATGAGCGTTTTTCAGACCACAATATGGTGTGTTCTGTATTTGAAATCAATAAAAACAATAAAGAATCATACGATTGATGCAACTTTTAAGAATAAATATCAGTCTTTTAAATATGAGCTATGGATGAATTATCATTGATACAAGGCTGTATTGAAGGTAACCAAAGGGCTCAGCGTACGTTATTTGATAATTTTTCGCCTAAGTTTTTTGCTGTTTGTTTGCGTTACATGAAGAACAATGATGAGGCAGAAGACGTGCTTCAGGAAGCATTAATTAAAGTTTTTTCAAAACTTCCTGAGTATAGTAAAAAAGGCTCTTTCGAAGGTTGGATGAGAAGAATTGTTGTTAATACTTGTTTAGACCAAATTCGAAAAAATCAAAAGCTTAAATTTGATGCTCCTTTGGAGCAGGAAGAATACAAGCTTTCGACCAATGCCTTTATTTTTGAAAAATTATCAGCAGATGAGTTGATGAAAGAAATACAAGAAATGCCTCCAGGGTATAGAGTTGTTTTCAACATGTATGCAATAGAAGGCTTTTCGCATCAAGAAATAGCGAAGAAATTGGGTGTAGCTGAAAGTACATCCAAATCTCAATATTTAAGAGCAAGGGCTTATTTGAAAGAAAGAATATTAAAAATTGATGAGCGATAAAGATCCTATAAAAGATTTGTTCAGAGACAAGCTTCAGTCTCACGAGGTTCTGCCGAGTAAAGCGGTGTGGTCTAGTGTTTCTAGCTCTCTTGGGCACTCTGCAGCTACAACAGCTGCCGCAGGTACTTTTTCGTTCCTAAAGGTTGCGGCAATTGCGGTCGGTGTTTCCGCGGTTGGTGTTGTAGGTTTTATGTTCATGTCCTCT
>Ga0209503_10001668_pt1 | contig 11232 bp, 10 predicted proteins | sample SouAtlMetagenome_2_FD_187448 | JGI IMG/M metagenome (GOLD analysis project Ga0209503, IMG submission 187448) | Marine eukaryotic phytoplankton communities from Atlantic Ocean - South Atlantic ANT15 Metagenome (SPAdes) (version 2) | ecosystem: Environmental > Aquatic > Marine > Oceanic | place...
TAAACCCGCCGTTAGACATACCTGTTGCATATATTCTATCAGAGTTAATAGAGTATATTTCCGACAAATATGCTGTTAGAAAATTAACGAAGCCCACGTCGTCTGTAGTGCTACCGTTTGTAAATCCACCAACATTCCAATGCGGAGCTATGTTTAAGAAGTCTGTGCCTTGAGGGTATACCGCTATAAAATTTTCTTGATCGGCAATGAGATTAAAACCGGTACTATTCATCGTTGAAGTGTTTGATCCGCCAAAACCATGAAAAAGAAACAACACTGGAGTCGGGTTTTCAGGCGCATACGATTCTGGGACATAAACTATAAAATCACGATCCAAATCTTGGAATTCAACGCTATACTCATTAATCCCATAGTTAATGGGTGTATTGTTTTGCCCCGTGGTAAAACTAATTTCATTCCCGTAGTACTCTCCCACTGAATTTGCAACAAAAGACCTAACGTAATATGTTGTTTGAGCAGCGAGGCCATTAAGTGTAGCACTTATGTTGGTCCCCGTATCTGTAATTAAATTATCATCAATATTGGGAGTGCTGCTGGTGGCATAAACAAAACCTTGTTGCGCACCAAGCGGTATCTGGCAATTCTCAGAAACAATGCTAATAATTCCTGTTAATCGGGCTGAATTAGCTGTCACGTTTTCAGCCTCGTTTGTTTCTAATATATGCTCAACAATACAAGGCGTAGCCCCTTCATCGGGTCTACAGCAAAAGACAGTCAAAAACAATCCATATGTTAGTAGTTTCAAATTTCTCATATACTGTTTTTTTATATTACAAGGCTCCATAAAAGTACGTTTATTTGTTCAATGTATTATAATTTAAAGTTTCCGTCTTCGCTCAAGTACGCATAAATTTAGTTTCAGTCAGACGATTTATTGAGCTTAATATTTTTATTGATTTACTTATTTATATGAACTCTAAGCATTAATTTTATAACTATTTAAAAATATCATGGACATCAATAAACTTATCGCAATTAGACGCGCGGTCTATCCCACCCAATATAATAAGGGTGAAATAGACAAAGAGACCTTAGAGCAATTGCTTGAAAACGCCAATATGGCGCCTACACATAAAATGACACAACCTTGGTTCTTTAAGGTTTATAAAAATAAAGCAAAAGCCCGCCTAGGACAGGCGATGGTTCAGGCCATGGAAGCACATAATCTAGATGACCCAAGGGTAGAATTCAAGAAAAAAAAGACACTCGAAAAATGTCGCTTAAGCAATTGTATTTTAGGTATTTTTATGAAGCGAAGCACTGAGGTTTCAATCCCTGAATGGGAAGAGATTGCCGCTGTGGCTATGGCGGTTCAAAACATTTGGCTCAGTTGTGTCGATCAAAAAATTGGCTGCTATTGGAGCAGTCCTCAACATACAGCACAGATGCATTCATTTTTTGACTTGAATGCAAACGAGCGCTGTTTAGGGTTTATGTATATGGGGAAGTTTGACCACACTACACTTACTGTAAAAGAACGAGTGAGTATGGCTTCAAAGGTTGAGTGGCTGGTTTAACCTACTTAAGAAGTTTAGAAATAGCAGAGCTGAAAGAAGAAGATATGCCTATGGTTTAGTTCGCAACAATATTAAATTTAATTGCCCACATTTTATGACCGTCTTGAAGGCTGTTTGCTTTAGAGTAAATCAAATACCCTTCTGTTTGATCTTCATTGTTATAAATTAAATTTGGATGCCAACTAAAAGAATGGTTGTTAAAACTCCAAGGAATAGACCAATCTACTATCAGTTGAATTGCTGGTGAGTCCCAATTTATACCGTCATTTGATTGCTTATAATATATTCCAGACATAGTTGGGCTTGTTGCTCCATTTAAAAATTCTCCATAATTGTTTTCTGAGTATACCATTATGTAAGAGTCGCTATAGCTGTTGTATGTAACCTGCGGAAATATTGCATCAGAATTACCCACACCTACAACAACCTCTTTTGATCGAACAAGCTCGCTAGTAAAATTATTATCAGAGCCTAAATAATAGGGGGTATTAAAACCTGGAACGTGGTCCGAGTTAGTATTAAATTTTGACATACAAATGTTAACCCCTCTTCCGGCTCTATTGTGATCTACATAGTAAACAAAAACCTCTGTCGAATCCTTTGAAAAAGTTATAGATGGCTCCCCAAGCCCACCATCACATTGTCCGTTATCATAGTTTATATCGAAAGTGTTTTCTACTAATAATGAATTTGATAATTGAAAAGATTGACCATTATCATAAGACGTCGCTAAACCTATAGAGGAATAAAAACCTGGAACATTGCCAGGGCACTGAGTTCCATCGTGTTCTTCAGAATGAACCACACTGTAAATTGTGCCATTATCATCTTTAATTAATTGTCCTAACCCAACGTAATCGGAATAATAAGTGTCTTGGGTCGGGGTCGCAACTTGAGTAAAGCTGGACAAATTGTCTAATGAAGTTCCTTCTAAAATATAGGAACTAGTTCCAGATGCTGTCAACAGTCTTACATTATTTTCTGAATAGCCTAAGACCCCAACAGTAATATCATTATAGTAATTTAAACCAAGGTTGTGGCCAACTGGAAATTCATCAGAAAAATCTAATTCAAGAGTGTAAACTGCGTTTGGGTTTTCACCGTTTGTTGTGAAATCAATCTCATTTCCATAAAACTCTCCTAAAGAATTTGTGATAAAAACCCTTACGTAATATGTTGAGTTAGGGATTAGATTATCAATTGTAGTACTAATATCTGACCCATAAACTACCTCAACATTATCATCATTAGTAGGAGATGGATTAGTTGAATATACAAAGCCTTGCATTTCTCCAGGAGCTACTTCACAGTTTTCTGATACAATAGCTATTATACCATTTAAAGTCGCTGAGGTTTCTGTAATATTAGTAACAGCTTCAGTAGATAATGTAGGCTCGTAGATACAAGGATTACCCTCGCTATCACTACTGCAAGCGAAGATTAATAAAGCTGAGAGTAAGAGTAGTTTTTTCATTTAGTTAGGATAAAATATATGCTTAACATCCAAGCACATTACATATCCATCCTACACAAGTGAATAAGGATAATATGAAGAGTGCGGAAAATAAAATCTTGATTTTTTTCATTAGTTGATATTTTTCCACAAGGTAAGAAAACTTTTATTAAGCTCAGTAGCTTTGGAACATGAGACAAGCTACACCAGCACATAATGATCTATTGGGGTATGAAGCTCCCACCAAAATGAATTAGTTTTTGAATAAGCCCTCAACTCCATTTTTTAAAAACTTTCTAAAAATTTCAGCAAAAACAAATGAAAATTTTGGTGGTACTGCATTGCCAATTTGTTTGAATTGCTGTGTAATTGGACCCTCAAACTTGTACCAATCTGGGAAAGATTGAATCCTAGCGGCTTCTCTAACACTAATCCCCCTTGGAATTTTACCATAATGAATATATCCATTATTATCATTTTTTAAATGAGCAACGATTGTCCTAGATGGCTTATCTGGGTCTAATTTATAGTACTTGTCTGCAAACTTTTCAGTTGAATATTTAACTAATTTTAGAGCTTCTTTGTTGTCTTCATGTGTCAAGACTTTTCCAGGTTTTAATTTTGAGTAAATCTCTAAATCCTCTTTATTATTGTATCTACATTTATGGTTGTAAAGATTTTCAGGCTTAATTAGGTTTCCTTTAAAGGTATTTATTTCAATTGTATAATCAGATGGCTTAGGAATGAGCTTTTCATAACTAGATTTAGAAACATTTTCCCCGAATGATCCTTTTCCCCCAATTGGAATTTCATTTTTCTCTTCAGTATTAAGCTTTTTAGGGTTTGAACAAATTGTAGGTAAATCACTGATTGCTTCATAAAGTGAAATAGGGTTTTTTGATTGACCTAAAATTAAGGAGTCTAAATAAAATATTAGTTGATCTCCTTGAGGAATGTCTTCCCTAACTCCAATAAAAAATAATCTTTCTCTAATTTGAGGAATTCCAAACTTACTTAAGTTAAATAATTGAGAGTATGTTACATAACCTTTACCAGTGTTTTGAAGAGATTTTTCAATTACATACTTATAGTTTGATGAGCTTGTTAAACCCTTTACGTTTTCAATGAGAACAATTTTTGGATCATAATGTTCAACAAAATCTAAAAAATACTTAAATAATTGATTTCTTGGGTCATCAATATAATTAACATAATCTTTAGTCAGGTATGATCTAGTACCTTTTGATGCGGAAGAGAAACCTTGACATGGTGGTCCACCAATAATAAGATCAATTTGAGAGCTGTCATTGATTAAATCAAATTGATCAGATTGAAAGCTATTTGCATTAACATATGACTCAGCTGAAGATTTAGATTTATGAATATTTTCTGAGTAATTTAATAAGACCTGTTTATTAATTAAGTAAGAATGTAATTCTTCAATTGAGCATGAAATAACTTTATTTGGATCATCTCCAATGAATTCCAAGTTTCTTCTTTGAGTGTTAACAGAATGTAGATCTATTTCATTAGAAAAAATAAGATTAAACCCAGCGTTTTTAAACCCTAATGATAAGCCTCCAGCTCCAGAAAAAAGATCAATATAATTCATATATTACTATATTAGTATTATATTTTTAAAATATTATACATATATTTGCCTATTAATATTATAAATAAATATACAAAATATATGTCAATTAAACGTGAAAACTTTGAAAAAATTGCCACCGGAAGGGTTCAGAAAATTTTAAAAAATTTAGAGCTTTTAGGAAATTGCTCAAACACAAGTTATTACGATTATAATAAAGATGATGTTGATAAAATATTTAAGGCAATTTCAAAAAAACTAAATGCTACAAAATCACAATATTATTCAAAAATGAATAAAAATCCTTTTGAGCTATGAATAGTATTTTCAAATTATACCCAAATTCAGGAACACATTCTTCACAAGGAGATGGCATGGAGCTCTACAAGGCAATTTTTGATAAATCATCAAATGCTGATACTGCACTAAATTTAACAATACGAGAATTGGTTCAAAACTCTTTGGACCCTATAGATGAAAACGACGACATTGATAAGACCAAGGTCTTGATAACATTAAGAAAATTAACTTATGACTTTATTGATATTTCTAGTCTGAAAGAACAGATCAATAATTGTATTGAGGAAGTAAAACAGATAAAGCCTGATGATTACATGTCTGATAAAACTTTTAAATCATTAATTAATATTTCCAAAAAAATAACCTCTGATCCATTTCAATCACACACTTTAATAATAGAAGACGAAAGTGGGGGGCTTACTGGAAAATCAAGGTCAGAAAAAGAATTAGGTCTTGCAGCTCTAGTAGATAGCGCCAGGTCAACAAAATCCAAAGGAGGGGGGTCACATGGGGTTGGAAAAACAACAGCTTTTAATCTCTCAAGTTTAAATTGTGTTTTTTATTTGAATCAACATAAAAATCAAAAAAAATTTATTGGGAAGCTAATTGCAAGTACTTACAAAGACAATGTTGATCCGCGTATTAATCATGGGCCCGAATATTTTTTTGGAGAGCCTCAACAAATAAATGATTTAGTTTTTTCTGATTACGGATTAGCTGACAACATTAACCCAAAATTAAAGACATTAAAGGGAGATGGACTTTCCACTATTATCCCAGTTGATGATATTAAAAATCCCGTTGAATGGAAAGATAGGGTTGTCTTCTCAGTTATTTCTAATTACTATAACAATTTTTTACAAAATAATCTTGAAGTTGAAGTTATTGATGAAATAAAAAACACTAAAACAATAATTAATGAGAAATCAATAAAAGATGTTTTAATAGCTCTAGAATCAAAAGAATTTTTGAGGGAAGAATATCTTGATGATTATCATCATTATCATTTAATAAAAAATCAAATTTTGAATTTTGATAACCCTTGTGAAAAAATTGAATTTAAAATTGAATTTGAAGAGCAAAAGTGCAAAAAGTATAACAGTGAATGTATAATAAAATTCTACAAGAATGATGAACTTGATAACATAGCTGAAAATAAAGATTGTAAAAATTACATGCGGCAAAACTTTAGGTTATTGAGAAAAAATACTCTTATTAGATCTCATTACTTGCCAGGGGGGCCAAAAAGAGCAACCAGTTTATCAAGTTACGCCTATAGTGGAGTAATTACTTTTAAAGGAGACATTAATAAAATCATTAGAGATTTAGAAACACAAAGTCATGATACTCTTGATTTAGAGAATTTGAGCTATGAGCCAGATTATCCAAACATTCAAGCTTTTAAAAAGAAAGTATTTACTAGAATCAACAAAGAAATTGTTAATGCAGTTGACAAACTTTCAGGAAATGATTTTGAAGAAGGTGAAGAATTTGATATACAATTTGATAGCCCATTTGGAGAAAACTCTGAAAATAATAGCCCAACTTATAAAAGAAAATTATTTGATGATGATGATTTTAAACGTTTATTGGAAAATTCAAATAACATCAATGAAAGAAACAAAGGAAATATTTCTTCAAATTCTCAAATATTTGGGGACATTACAAAAGAAGGTAATACAGTTTTCATCCGCAGGAGATCTGGTGCGCCTAATCCACAGCCAGTTCCAACTTCTCCCAATCCTAAGCCTGAAATAGTTTCTAGTCATTTAGGAACTCAATCAAATAGAGCAGAATATAAAATTAAGAATAATCAAAAATTAGGTGGTCTTGAATTTAAAAGCTTTTTGATTGAACAAAAGGGCAAAAACCACAAATATAAAATGGTTATTAGTGGTTTAGAATCATGTAATTCAATTGAAATATTACAAGATTCAATTGTAAATGACAGCTTCCTTTCAGTTGATTTAAAAAAAATAACCGTTAATGGCAAGGAGTTAGATAAAAATGAAGTTGAAATAAAGTACACGGAAAATATTCCAAAATCTATTACACTAAAAAATATTGAAGGAGAAAACAAAAAAATTGTTTTGTTGATGGATGTTGAGGAAATTGAAAATACTGTCTCAGAATTTAAATTACATATAAAATGAGTCTACCTAGGTTGAACAACAAAAATGATCAAATTATTGGCACGCTAAAAATAGAATCTTCATTAGCAGTTTCAGAAGATGATGATAAAGTGGTTTTTAAGATTGAAAAGTATCAAGTTATTGAAAATGATCTAATTGTAAAGTTATTGAAAGAAGAAAAGATTAAATTAGGTTTTACTTTAGAATGTGATTCAACATTTAAAAAGGAAAGTAAGTTTTTTGGTGATGAAATTGAATGGCATGCTGACGAAATTGGAGGTAAGCTAATTTCTAATGCTTTTTTGATTTGTACTGAAGATTTTAAAATTTCTGCTGGCTCAAAATACCTGCATAATGATTATAACTATGGAGTTACTTTTAAAAAACATTTTTTAATAAGCTCTCCAAATCTAGATAAAAAAGAGTGGAATATTAAAAAGCTAAATATTGGTTCAGCAGTTAATTTTATTTCCTTAGGATTTAGTGAAAATCAAGAAGTGCCTATAGTTGTTCACGATGATTACACAAAAGTGAAGTTTATATTAAACAATAAGAATGTTTTAAAGAATGCAAAAAAACTGTTTAACAATAAAAGGACTAATCCTTTAATAAAACAATTGTTGTTTTCTTCTTTCTTTTTTGAAACTCTAAGTACTATTAATAGTGAGGATGAAGATGAAAAAGAATGGCATTCAGAGTTTAAAACAATGTTTAGAATAGAGGATGATGATAGTTTGAATGATAAAGGTTTTAACGATAGGTATAACTATTTCATTAAGTGGTTTACCACCAACAATAAGTCTGATAACAACTCCTTATATGAAAATGTTGAAAAATTATATAGTCTAACATATAATAATTGATTTATGTTAAGAGAATTAAAAAAATTCAAAACAGAAGCTGAAATAGATCCTTTGCAAAGCGAACTTGTCACTAACACTAAAAATTTCATTGAAAATTTAATTTCAAATAAGTATGATGACACGCTTCTTAGCAATGAAAAGTTTATTGAGAACCCAGAAGAAAAGATTGAATTACCAATTCTGAATGTAGAACTTGACAAAACAATAGGAGACTTTAAAAATGCTATAAAAATATATAAGGCATTAGAAAGTATTGATTTAGATGAGGCAAATGATCCAAGATTATGGATTTATTTAAGTTTAAAAGTTTATCCAGCATATATAAATAAGAGACATGCCCCTAAAAACTATAATCAAATTAATAAACAATATTTCTTCGGTACTGGCTCAGCTACATCAAATGTCAGCAATGCTATTTCCAAACTTTGGTGGGGTGTTAATCAAACAGTTTTGGATAACGAAAAAGATGAAAGGAAAAAGTTTCTTTACACAAAAATGTACTTTAAATATACTGATATTGTTCAAGCAATAGGAGAGAGAAAAGATATATTTAAAAATAAATTACTTGTTAGAGCAATTCTTGATGTAGTATACAAAAAACCCGTCAAAGCAGCTCCTGCTACTAGAATCTTAGCTAAATATATTTTAAACCACATAAAATCATCAAACATTGACTTCATGAGCTATAAAGAATTGGTATCTCTTGTTGAAGATTTTTATAATTTTTCTACTAGGTTTCTTAAGGAAAATAAGTCAAACATTGTATTAGAAAATCAAATAATTGAGGAGATTGAATTCTAGTAGAATTACTGGCAATTAACTGGCAGTAAATTGACAGTTACTGGGTATTTTGTTTAAATTTGCTGAGTGCACTTTACTGAAATTATAAGGCTTTAAGTCACCATTTTAATCTGTAAGCTGATCAGTTTAAAATAATCGGGGATGTAGCTCAGTTGGCTAGAGCGCTTGACTGGCAGTCAAGAGGTCCCCTTCCATAAATCACTCATTTACAGCGTATTGTACAGATAATTAAGTTTAACTGTCTAAGCACTGTCAAATGACACTACAATTTCCTAAAGTTCACACTGATTCTTTAAACAAAGTATTTGTTTCCTTTTACATTGGTGGTAAGAGATACAGACTTTACAATGGCAAGAGAATCAACTCAAGCACAGACCCTAATTCCTATCCACTAGACCAAAGATTATCCATTGCTAAAGTTCTGGCAGCTGAGATTTATAGCTATCTATTAAACGGTGGTGTTTTACTATCCTACAGATCCTCAAATGTGGTGACTGGTAAACTCTCAGATCTTGATTATATCAAACAAGCATTGGATTCTAAACTAGCTTGTGATTATTCTAAGAAATACAAGGCTATGTTACAGTTTAGTTTTAACTGTTTAAAGAAAGAAATTGGCCCTTCAAAACTCTCTGTTAGAGGGCTTAAAAATATTCTTTCAAGGTATTGCTCTGGAGTTTCTCACAACACTCTTAAAAGACACCTAAATGTACTTATAAATGAAGCTGTATCCTTAGGAATGGAGTGCAATCCAATGACTGAGATAAAAAGCAAGAAAGCTAAGGCTGTTTTGCACAAACCTTTTGATGATATTGCTTCTGTTTTAAAGGATATAAAGGCCTTTAATAAGCATCTTCATTTGTGTTGTTTATTGACCTATGGTTGTTTGCTCAGGCCACATAGAGAAGTCAGGGAATTGACATGGGGAGATTTCTCAAATGATTTAAGCTTTATTACACTTTCTGGGTTTAGAAATAAATCAGGAAGAAACAGGATTGTACCAGTACCTAGTTTTATCAAGCCCCACTTACATCCAAAAGGTTTAAATGACAACATCTTTACTGGAGAGCAGTGGAGCAGAAATCCAGACTATTTCAAAACGCTTTGGAGGAGATATAAGAAACAAACTAAGCTTCTTAAACAAGGACAAACACTCTACTCATTTAGACACTCTGGAGCTATAGAAATCTTTAAAAGAACTGGCTCAATAACCAAGCTACAGAAAGCTATGGGACATTCATCTATAAATGTAAGTTTAACCTACTTAAGAGGTTTAGAAATAGCTGAACTGAAAGAAGAGGATATGCCTATGGTTTAGTTGCAATTTTCAGAAAACCATTTTACTGAGCTATTATTTCCTAGGCTAATAGATTTTTTTGCATCTTTACAGGCTCCATTTAAATCCCCAAGCAACTCTTTCAAAATACTTCTATTATTGTATGTGTTAACATGATTAGAGTCAAGCTCTATTGCACTATTGTAGTCACTCATTGCCCCACTATAGTCTTTCAAATTAAATTTTGAAAGACCTCTATTAAAATAAACATCAACAAAGTTAGGATTGAGCTTTATTGCTATATTGTAATCCATAATAGCTGCGTTGTAATCTTTCAATTTTCTTTTTGACAGGGCCCTATTATTATAAACATTAGCATCATTTGGGTTTAACTTTATTGATTTATTAAAATCAATAATAGCCCCATTTTGGTCCATTAATTCCTGTTTTGATATGCCTCTGTTGTAGTAAAATTCATAAGCTTTTGGATAAATTTCTATAGCCTTATCATAATCAATAATTGACTCAGAATAGCTCCCTAAAAAATATTTTGCATAGCCTCTGTTGTAATAAATATAGGCATTGCTAGGATTAACGTCTATTGGCTCTATAGCTTCTATAGCTTCTATAGCTTTAGTATAATCACTAATGGCTCCATAGTAGTCTTTTGAGATAGCTTTCTTTACACCGTTATTAAAATAATCTAGAGCAGATTGACCAAAAGAACTGAAAGAAATCAGTATAATAAAATTATATATTACAGCTAGTTTTTTCATAAATACAAATTAGAATATTTGATTTTACTTTCAACTTTAATAAAGGATACAACTATGATTTAGGTTTTTTCTTTGGCCTGAAATATCTAATGCCTAAAAACAGATAAACCACAAATGGGAAGATAGTATCAAAAATTCCTAAAACAGGTATCCAAATATTTTTCTTTGATAGTTCATAATCATAATCCATAGGGCTTTCGTAAAGCAAACTCAAGATAGAACTTACTGTAATTGGCACAATTAATAGACCTAATATCCAATAAATTATAGATGGGAAAACCCACATTCTAGTTTTATTATACCATCTGTTTAATAGTAATAAAAAACCTAATGCAATTATAGTCAGGAATAATGCAAAATAAATTTCATTATTATTTATTTCATATAAAATTTTATTCACAATTAAATTTATTAAGTGGCTAGATTATACACTACTTAAATATAATTAAATAATTTGTTTATTTTTATTCTGAACAAAACATTTCTAATGAAACTTAAGTTA
>Ga0209503_10001670_pt1 | contig 11230 bp, 7 predicted proteins | sample SouAtlMetagenome_2_FD_187448 | JGI IMG/M metagenome (GOLD analysis project Ga0209503, IMG submission 187448) | Marine eukaryotic phytoplankton communities from Atlantic Ocean - South Atlantic ANT15 Metagenome (SPAdes) (version 2) | ecosystem: Environmental > Aquatic > Marine > Oceanic | place...
CTTCAGCCATTTTTTCTGCCATATCAATAACGGCATTAAACGTTTCAACGTTATGTTCCTCAAAACGGGCCTTTTCACACAAAGACTGGGTATTTAATACTTCGTAAAGTTGGAATTGCATTTCCCGACGGGGAATAAGTTGGTCAGCCATAATAAAGTCCATGAGCAAATTGTTAATGCATTGTGTCATATTCGTTATCATGCCATTATTGTCATTTATGACACAATCATGGCCATTTACGCCAACAATCACTGTTAGTTATCGTATCTAATAAACTGTATTATTTTTATGAATAAACCACCTTTCGTCGTTACCGTATTAGGGTTTGATCAAGCACTGGCTTCTGCCATCACTGGCGCACTCGATGTATTCGCGTTCGCTGGCATCAGTTGGCAGCGCATTCATAACCAGCCCACCACCCCTAAATTCAAAGTTCAGCTAGCGAGTTTCCATGGCAAACCTTTTCACTGTACTAACCAGTTACTACTCACCCCTAACATTGCCATTGAGGATGTCACCGAAACCCACATCTTGCTGATCCCCACTATTGGCGGCGATATCGATACGGTTTTACAAGAAAACGCGAATCAACTTGTGCATATTAAGCGACTGCAAAAGCAAGGGGCAGATATTGCGGGTAACTGCACAGGGACTTTCTTATTAGCAGAGTCAGGATTACTCGATAACAAAGTTGCCACTACCCATTGGGGGTACGCAGATAAGTTTCGCTCTCGATACCCTGCTGTTAATTTGCAATCTGAAAAGATGGTAACTGAACAAGATGCTATTTTTTGTGCAGGTGGCGGTATGGCGTGGATAGATTTGGCCATTTTGCTCATAGAACGCTATTGCGGTCATCAAGTGGCGAGCGATACTGCTAAGTCACATGTGCTCGACTTTTCTCGGCCTAACCAAACGGTGTATGCAAGCAGTCGGCAACACAAATTCCATCAAGATAAAGATGTTTTGGCGGTGCAAAATTACTTGGAAGATCATTTTACAAAACGGCTCACGCTGAAACATGTGGCTCATGAACACAATATGACTGAACGCACATTAATAAGGCGTTTCAAGCAAGCCTGTGCAATAACGCCTATCCAATATCTACAAGGTTTACGATTAGAACAAGCAAGAAAAATTTTAGAAACGTCTATGTCTCCTCTTGAATCAATTGTTAATAGTGTGGGCTATGAAGACCTCAGTTCTTTCACCCGGCTTTTCAAAAAGAATACCGGTTTATCGCCTTCACAGTACCGCGCCAAGTTCATAAGAAAATAATTATTTACAACAAAGATAAGTTTTTGTTACTTAGTTTGTGTAAAATGCCACGCCGCGTACAGACCGCTTTTTCTGTACCAAAAAACACTACAAAAGTATAATCTAAAACTCTTGGTGGACACATGAGAACACATAAACTTGCCTCACTGGCGCTTGCAGTTAGTGCAGCGTTCAGTACTTCTATCGTTGCTCAAGAAGCAGAAACAATACAAAAGAAAGAAACTGCGCTTGAACAAATTACCGTAACGGCTCAAAAACGTACCCAGTCAATACAGGAAGTGCCTATTTCTGTAGCGACCCTAAGTGGCGAAAAGTTTGAAAGCTTGTTTTCAGGTGGTGAAGATATCCTTGCATTGGCTGTTCGCGTGCCTGGTCTTTACGCTGAATCGTCAAACGGTCGCGTAGCACCACGTTTTTATATTCGTGGCCTAGGTAACACTGACTTTGACTTGGCTGCCTCGCAGCCTGTTTCTATTATCATGGATGAAGTGGTAATGGAAAATGTGGTACTGAAAAGCTTCCCACTTTTTGATGTTCAACAAGTTGAAGTATTACGTGGCCCACAAGGAACCTTGTTTGGCCGTAACACGACAGCCGGTATCATTAAGTTCGATACAGTAAAACCTACGCAAGATTTAGAAGGTTACGCTAAGGCCGGTTTTGGTTCTTATGGCACCATGAACTTCGAAGGTGCTATTAGTGGCGGTTTAACTGATGAGCTATCAGCCCGTTTATCATTGTTATCGCAAGAGCGTGATGATTACATCGACAATGCTTTTACCGGCGAAAACGATGCGATTGGTGGCTTTGATGAAAAAGCATACCGTTTACAGCTTCTTTGGGAGCCGTCAGACGATTTCTCAGCTCTATTAAATGTTCACGGCAGAGAATTAGATGGCACAGCTTCAATTTTCCGCGCTAACGTTTTCGATGTTGGCAGCAATAACCTAAATGCAAATTACGACCGAGATACCATTTATTATGATGGTGATATCGACGGCAACGGTGCTGACAATAACCCTCAAGAATATGACGGTTTCGGCGCATCACTAAAACTTGAATACGATATGGATGATGTGACATTCACGTCAATCTCAGCAATGGAGACTGCTGAAGGTTCGAGCCTTGGTGACATTGATGGTGGTTTCAACAACGCTGATGGCACATCTGGCCCAGGCTTCATTCCATTTTCTGCTGTTACTCAAGATAATCTAGACGACCTTGAGCAATATACACAGGAATTCCGTTTATCAAGCAACACCACAGACGCGATGAACTGGCAATTAGGCGCATTCTATTATGATGCGTCTTTCAACGTGACTAGTGTTGATGGTTTCTTTGGAGCAACTACCGTTTACCATGAAAACAGAACATGGGCGGTATTTGGTCAAACTTCTTACCAAGTTAATGAGAAGCTAAATATTACCGGTGGTCTTCGTTATACCCATGACGAGAAATCATTGATTGTTGGCGATCAAAACGTAGATGGCTTCGCTGTTGTTATTGGTGCAGCTAGCCTACAAGATTATGATCCAATCAACGTTGATGATGGGCAAACCAGTTTCGAACTTAGCGCTAACTACCGTATCACAGACGATATGTCTGCTTACGCTCGCTACTCAAATGGTTTCCGTGCTCAAACTATTCAAGGTCGCGATGTAGCGTTTGAAAGCTCACCATCTGTGGCTGACGCTGAAACTATTAACTCTTATGAGGTTGGTTTTAAATCTGATTTGCTAGATGGAACACTTCGCCTGAACGGTGCAGCGTTCTACTACACGGTTGATGATATGCAACTGTCAGCCATTGGTGGTGGTAACAACTTTACCGCACTCGTCAATGCAGATGAAGGCGAAGCCTACGGTTTTGAAATTGACTCTCAATGGTTAGCTACTGATGAACTAACCTTTACTGCTGGCTATAGCTATAACCATACCGAAATTAAAGATGACACATTGACGGTTGGCGGTTGTGGTTCTTGTACCATTACTGATCCAGTAGCAGATGATGGTAACTACATTGTGAACGGTAACCCGTTCCCACAAGCGCCAGAGTCAATCTTTAACTTTACCGCACGCTACACTGTGCCTATGGGCGACAACGGTGAATTCTTCGTATTTACCGATTGGGCATTCCAAGGTGAAACTAACATCTTCTTATATGAGTCTGTAGAGTTCCAAACAGACGACAACTTTGAAGGAGGCTTGCGCATAGGTTACGAAAACTTTGAGCATAACTACACAGTAGCCTTGTTTGGTCGTAACATTACCGATGAAGATAACGTTAAAGGGGCTATCGACTTTAACAACCTTACCGGTATTGTGAACGAGCCACGTATTCTTGGTGTTGAAGTGAAGTACTCTTTCTACTAAGCACTACCTTGATTTAGGTTGAAAGTGCAGATCTAGCCTGCACTTTTGTTCTTAGCCTTATCAAGTACTGCATTTAAGAATGATAAACATAAAAAAGCGAAGGTGTCGTTTTAACGCCCCTTCGCTTTTTTGTTCTCTATTTTTAGCTTATGCCTTTGGCCTTTCATCTTTATCTTATATTTCGCCAGTTTGCCCTTGCCCATTAGCACGTTTGGCCGTTACTAGTTAGTGACTTAGTGACACTTGCCTTAAGTCATTGATGCCATAGCTCTACACTTTAGCTACACACTTTAGCTACACACTTTAGCTACACAAGTGATTAGGCCGCAAATTGCTCAGTCTGCGCCCACTCTCTGTCTTTTTGTTGCCTGTTCTGCTGTAGCATTCCTTGGGATGCCTTTTCACTCAGGCCCTTTTCTTCCAAGAGAAGACGCTGCAACTTTCGGCAAACATTCACCATACGAGACAACTTAGTAAAATAAACCTGCTCTATTAATTCACCTTTTTCATTAAACATGAAACTGGCTAACTTGCAGTTTTTGTGGGGCAAATAAAAATGATGGATTGTGAACCGACGAGATACAGGGGCGCCCATCACTTTTTGATACATACAAAAAGGCAACGAGTCCGCCCGTTTATCACCACCAAATAAATACGTTAAGCGCTGGAACTTATCTTGCCCTGGCGAAGATAATATTCCGAACTTTTCAATAAGTTGATCAACTGCTTTAACACCTGTAGTCATCGCGTTCACCCATTCACTGTTTATTTGTACAGTATATGGCAAATCGTACAAAATGCAAACAAAAACACCGCATTGGCGAACCAATGCGGTGTTTTTATAATCCGTATAGCGAACTAGACGGGAGTTTTTGAATTTATTAGCCCGTGTTACTGTTGCTCTATCGATGCAGAACCTACTGATTCAGTATGCTTTCTACCTTTGAATACATTTTTAATGTCGTTCAATATTAGGTACAAGGCCGGTACTAATAGCAGAGTAATAACCGTTGCAAACAAAATGCCGAACGCCAATGAAATTGCCATAGGAATAACAATTTGTGCCTGAAGACTTCGCTCAAATACAATTGGCATTAGCCCCATAAAGGTGGTTAACGACGTTAATATAATTGCGCGGAAACGCTGGGTACCTGCGCTAATTGCTGCGCGCATTAATGAATGGCCTTCTTGGCGGGCACGGTTAACAAAGTCCACCATAATCAAGCTGTCGTTAACCACAACACCTGATAACGCAATAATGCCGCAAATCGACAGCACACTCACCGCCATGCCTAATACTAGGTGCCCAATAATGGCACCCACCACACCAAAAGGTATGACTGACATGATGATAAATGGTTGGCTGTAAGATTTAAGAGGAATTGCCAATAGCGCGTAAATCGCAAATAAGGCAAACAACAAGCCCTGCGCCAAACTCATCATAGCGTCAGCTTGTTCTTTTGCGTTTCCTTGTAACTGGAAATCAACTTTAGGGTAGCGTGCCAACAAATCAGGCATGACAGAGTCGATAACCTCACCTGTAATTTCAGACGGATCCATTAATGCCTTGTCTACCACAGCAGTTACCGTAACAGAACGGCTGCCATCTACACGAATGATAGAATCAAAGCCTTCGCCCACGGTGAAGCTAGCCACTTGCTGGAAAGGTATCTCTTGTCCGTTTGGCGCACGAATACGCATATTTTCTAAATGCTCAATTGAGCTACGCTCTGCTCTTGGGTAACGCACCATGACTTTAATTTCTTCATCGTCACGTTGAATACGCTGTACTTCCGCACCGTAAAAGCCAAAACGTACTTGCTGCCCAAGTTGTTGTAGCGTAATACCTAATGCATCGGCTTGAGGTTTCAATGCTAATTGAATCTCTTCACTACCACCTGAGAAGGTATCGTTAATGTCGGTTACACCATCGTAACCCGACAAGATGCTTTTTAGTTCATCACTTACGGCTCTTAACGACCTAATATCACCAGAACTAAATTCGAAGCTAAGATCAGCACCACCACCTGGGCCACCAGGGGCGCCAATACTGAACGTCTTAACGCCTGGAATTTCAGACATTTCATCACGCCACAACTGATGAATTTCATAATCGGCCATGGTACGAGTTTCACCTTTGGTCAGTTCGGCGAACACCTCCCCGCCCAAGTCACCGTTATCAAACGCCATGGAATGTTTAATTACACCTTCACCAGTATCGTCACGCACCTTTTCATCCATACGCATCATGCCTTCACGTAATGCTGTAAGCACTTCGTCTCGCTGTTTTAGCGAAGAGCCTGGCTCTAACTCAAAACTTGCAAACATGAAGTCGCTAGGAATACTGGGGAAGAAAACAAATCGAACAATGCCGCCACCAAACAAACCAATAGTAAGGATTAGCATGGCTAAGAAAACGGATACCGTGGTGTAACGGTTACGTATGGTCTTTTCTAAAAATGGCGCGTAAACATTGTGTATGAAACGCTTAATACCTTCACTGAAAAAGTCTCTAAACTTTTGAAGTTTATTTGCCTTCGCAGGATCGTAAGGCTTTAGTTTCATATGCACTAAATGTGCAGGCAAAATAAGCTTCGACTCAATTAATGAAAACACCAAACAAATGATCACCACTAGCCCAATGGTTTTCCAAATAACACCAAAGGGACCAGATACCATTAGCATAGGAGAGAATGCCGCTATGGTAGTAAGCACCCCAAAGGTGGCTGGCATAGCCACTTTCTTAACACCAGCAATCACGTTTTCAGTGCTGTGCCCTTTTTGATCAATTTCGGAATAGGCCGATTCTCCCATTATGATGGCATCGTCCACCACTATTCCAAGCACCAAAATAAAGGCAAATAAACTCAGCATATTGATAGACACACCAAGCATATCGATAGGCATAACCAGTAGCGTACCCAAAAAACACACAGGCAAGCCAACGATAACCCAGAACGCCAGCTTTATTCTTAAGAACAACGACAGTACCAAGAACACCAACAAGCCACCAAAAAACATATTTTCTAGCATCATGTTCAATCTATCCGCTAGATAAAACGAACTATCTCCCCATGTGTCGGCGGAAATATGAGCTGGAAAGTCATTCTTTTTCTCGTCGATGTAGCCGTTTACTTGTTCTGATATCTCTAATGCATTTTGATCACCCACCGCTTGCACACGAAGGCTAACCGCTGGCTTTCCATCGAATAATGCATATTGGTTGTTCTCAATAAAACCATCATTTATATAAGCAACATCGCCTAACGTTACCCGTGTACCATCAGAATTGGTAACCAACACTATTTGAGAGAAATCCCAACCCGTGTAAGCCTGCCCTTTGGTTCTAAGCAGAATGTCACCATTTTCTGTACGAATAGAACCACCAGGTAAATCGATACTCGATTGACTTAAACGACTAACCGCGTCGGCAAAAGTCAGGTTATATTTTTGTAAGTCGACCTCAGACAGTTCAACCGAAATTTCGTAGTCTCTGGCACCAACAACTTGCACACTCGAAATACCGGGAAGGTTTGCAACATCATCGCGAATGTCTTTTGCAAACTCTTTTAGTTCACGTTCACTGGCATCGCCAAACACAGATATCCAAATAACATCTTGCTGAATTTTTTGGCGATAGATAACCGGCTTTTCTGTATCGGCTGGGAAAAGAGGTATGGCATCAACTTGCACCTTCACTTCATCAAGTAAAGATTGGATATCGTAATCTTCTTCAACTTGAATGCTCACCGTACCCATCCCCTCTACCGCAGTAGAGGTGACTTGTTTAATGCCTTCTAAATTCTTAATCGACTCTTCTATCTTGAGAATTACGCCCTCTTCTACTTCTTGAGGCGCAGCACCCAAATACGGTACGCGAACGTTGATGATATCTATTTCAAAACTAGGGAAAACTTGCTTTTGAATACTAAAGGCACCAAATAGCCCGCCAACGATTAACAACCACATCAACAGGTTTGCCGCAACACTGTTGCGCGCAAACCAAGCGATTAACCCTTTTTCCGTATCAATTTGACTCATTACTTACCCCCAGAAGAAGCAGGGCTAGTTACAGTAGTATCGTCTTTAACGTCTACTGATTGAGTGTCTGACTCTTTATCGTTCTCTGCTTCTGGTGGCATGGCAGGCTCATCACCTGGAAGTCTGACTTTCATACCATTATAAGGATTTGGAACTGCGCTGGTCACCACTAACGCGCCACTGTTTAAGCCACTGCCAATGAAGGCTTCATCTGCCGTGGTACGTACTACGTCTACCGGTACAATTTCAATTTCGCGGTTATCATTTACGGTGAGCACTGTGTTATCAAGGCGCAATATCGAGCGCGGCAATACGGTTAAGTCTTGCTTTTGATGAGAAACAATTTTGGCTTGAACGAACTGACCAAAACGAAGTGGCGCATTATCACCACCGTTAAATTGATAAGGGTCTTTAACTTCAACCACGGCATAAAGAACACGGCTTCCAGAATCCAAAATACCTTCTGAGCGAACTAACTTACCTGTCCAAGTTCTATTTTTGCCGCCTACTGTCGCGTTTAACGTCACGTCAGATTGATTGCTTGATTGGTTACCAATATCAACAAACATTAAGTCTTTGTCGGTGATGGGTAAGCGTACCTCTGCAGTGTCAGTTGAATAAACGGTGCTTACCGTGGCCCCTGCTGATACAAATTGACCCAAATCGATGTTTCGCTCAACTACAATGCCATTGTAGGGCGCTCTAATTAATGTGCGGTCAAGGTTACGGTTGGCACGCTCTAATTTTGCCTCTGAAGCTTTAACATTTGCCTGCTCTTTTGCTAGTTGAGGCTTACGCAAACCTAGCTCTGGCGGCACAACACTGCTGACTGAACGCCATTCTTGTTCTGCTACCTTGCCTCTTGCTAGTTCTTCTTCAAGAGCAGCACGAGCTTGAGCTAGTTCGGCTTCGGCCAACTTTACTTCGGTGCGGTAGTCATCTTGTTCAAGGGTGATTAGCACATCCCCCTTTTGGAACATACCCCCAACAATGAATTTATCAGACAAACTCACGACGCGGCCGCTAACTTGTGCGCTAAGTGATGTTTTGTTGCGAGGTACTACGTTGCCCTGTGAGTCAACCACAAAGCTAACAGGTTGGTATTCCATTGGTTTGGCATCAACAAGGAAGGCTTGCGTTTCAACGGGAATTTGCTCTGGCGGCTTACGAGAGGAAATCATAATTGCCGCAATAACAAACGCGACCAGAATGATGATAAGAGGTATACCGCTTTTGATCCAAATGGAGTTTTTCATTATTTTCCCTATAAAACGTAGTACTGATGCTTAACCTTTGAACCGAGACTCACCTATTTGCATAAGTGAAATGTGTCTGGCGAACAATGGGTTAAAGCTATACGTGATTTATTATTTTTTTATTGGTTCTAGTGTAATGTGTTTCAACGTGAAGCGCTTGTCTTCGTTTGTTAAAAATTGTGAATTATTCAACTAATTATTGCGCTACTCAACGTAATATAAAAAAATCCGCCTAGAATTAAAATGTAAGATTGCCAAATGAGCAATAATCGTTGATTATTTAAACACCTGCACACTTGCAGGAAAAGTTGCACTTATCGATGCAACAACGAATTTGTTACGCTAAAAGGGATGACCTGTCATGAGCCTAAAAAAGCAATACCTGAAATCTAAACCCGTTTGTAAAGTAACATTCCGCCTTTCCGCTGAAGAAGCAAAAAATGCTGACGAAGCTAGCCTTGTGGGCGACTTTACCGAGTGGGACAAGCAACCTCTGACGATGAAAAAACTAAAGAGCGGCGATTTTACGCTGACTATTAACCTAGAAACTGATCATGAGTACCAATTTCGCTATCTACTCGATGGTGATATGTGGGAAAACGATTGGGCCGCCGATGCTTATCTCCCTTCTAGCATTGGAAGTGAAGATAATTCTGTGGTTCGTGTTTAACACTGCCCTCGTCAGCGGTTTCTAACTGTTTATACGAGCATTAAAAAAGGCTGCGTTTAAAGGCAGCCTTTTTTGACTTTGATAAAAGCGTTGTATTTACAGTGTGTTTTCTAGTTCAGGCAACACATCAAACAAGTCACCCACCAAGCCGTAATCTGCAACTTGGAAAATAGGCGCTTCTTCGTCTTTGTTAATAGCAACAATGACTTTAGAGTCTTTCATACCGGCAAGGTGCTGAATGGCACCTGAAATACCTACGGCAATATATAGCTGCGGTGCAACGATTTTACCCGTTTGACCTACCTGCATGTCATTCGGTACGAAGCCCGCATCAACTGCAGCACGTGATGCACCAATAGCAGCACCTAGCTTGTCAGCAATACCTTCAAGTAACTTGAAGTTTTCACCGTTTTGCATACCACGACCACCAGAAATAACCACTTCAGCAGCGGTCAACTCAGGGCGCTCTGACTCAGTAAGCTCTTCAGATACAAAGCTAGATTTTTCGCTTACTTTAACCACATCTAGTGTCGTTACTTCAGCGCTTCCGCCTGTAGTTGCAGCATCAAAAGAAGCGGCACGTACGGTAATCACCTTTTTGCTATCAGACGATTGTACTGTCGCAATAGCGTTACCAGCATAAATAGGTCTAATAAAGGTATCTTCGCTTTCAACACCAATGATGTCAGAAATTTGAGCAACATCTAAAAGTGCAGCAACACGAGGCATGAAGTTCTTACCTGTTGTAGTAGCTGCGGCTAATAAATGACTGTAATCATCAGCAAGTGATAACACTAAATCAGCTACGTTTTCAGCAAGCTGGTATTTGTACACTGCATTGTCGATAAGCAATACTTTGCTTACACCTTCAATTTTTGCAGCACTGTCAGCAACGGCCTGACAACCTTCACCCGCTACAAGCACGTGAATATCGCCACCCATTTTCGCTGCAGCATGAACCATTTTTGCAGTTTCCGACTTCAAACTAGCATTGTCGTGCTCGGCATATACAAGAACTGTCATGAGATCACCTTTGCTTCATTCTTAAGTTTTTCCACCAACTCTGCAACATCCGCAACTTTCACTCCACCTTCACGTTGAGGTGGCGGTGTTACTTTGAGCACTTTGACGTTAGATTCAAGTGCCACACCAAAGTCGGCAGCTGATTTAACATCTAGCGGCTTACGTTTCGCTTTCATAATGTTTGGTAGCGAAGCATAGCGTGGTTCATTCAAACGTAAATCGGTCGTTACAACGGCTGGCAACGTTAAGGCTACCGTTTGTAAACCTCCATCTACTTCACGGGTAACGTTGACGCTTGTTCCATCTACCGCTACTTCTGATGCAAAGGTGCCTTGAGGCATACCGGTTAATGCAGCAAGCATTTGTCCGGTTTGGTTGTTGTCTGAATCGATACTTTGTTTACCCAATACCACCAACTGAGGCTGTTCTTCTTCAACAACTTTAGCAAGCAATTTAGCCACTTGAAGAGAATCTAGGTTTTGGTCTGTATCAATTTGAATACCGCGGTCGGCGCCTAGTGCTAACGCAGTACGAATTTGTTCTTGGCAGCTTTTATCGCCAATAGAAACCACAATGATTTCTGTCGCTA
>Ga0209503_10001672_pt1 | contig 11222 bp, 11 predicted proteins | sample SouAtlMetagenome_2_FD_187448 | JGI IMG/M metagenome (GOLD analysis project Ga0209503, IMG submission 187448) | Marine eukaryotic phytoplankton communities from Atlantic Ocean - South Atlantic ANT15 Metagenome (SPAdes) (version 2) | ecosystem: Environmental > Aquatic > Marine > Oceanic | place...
CAGTCGTTGAATGACTTTCAAGCTTTCGGAGCGTTTGTCTAAATATAAGGGAATACTATCATTAGGAAAATATATTTCTTCTAATCGTTTAGCAATGCCTATGATAGCTATAGTGTGTTGGAGGTTTAGTTTTTCTAAACTTTTCAAAGCAGAGCTAAGCTGTCCTTTACCGCCGTCAATAACGATGAGCTGAGGTAAGTCTTGACCTTCATTCATCAAGCGTTTATAGCGTCTATATACTACCTCTTCCATAGATGCAAAATCATCAGGGCCTGATACGGTTTTGATATTAAACAAACGGTAGTCTTTCTTGCTGGGTTTTGCGTTTTTGAAGACTACACAAGCTGCCACTGGGTTGGCGCCCTGTATATTAGAGTTGTCAAAACATTCGATATGACGAGGTTTTGAGCTGAGTCGCAAGTCGTGTTGTAATTGCTCCAACACCCTTTTGTTGTCTAATCGATGACGCAATTCTTCATTTTTACGAATACGGTCTTTTTGTATGTTTTTAGCATTCTTAAAACAGAGATTGACTAATTTGTATTTGTCACCAATTTTTGGAACTAAAATTTTTAAATTTTGCCACTTAGACTTTATAGGGATATTTAAAAATGCCTCCTTAGAAGTACTGTGAAAACGTTGGCGAATTTCTGTAATAGCCATAGAGAGAAGTTCTTCGTCTGTTTCGTCTAATTTCTTTTTTATCTCCATCGCGTGGGCTTGTATAATAGCGCCACTAGATACTTTAAAAAAGTTGACATAAGCATAGTCTTGGTCAGAAACAATACTAAAAACATCAACGTCATTAATGGTTGGGCTAACGATAGAAGATTTAGACTGGTAATGTTCTAACTGTTCTATCTTCTCCTTTACAATCTGAGCTTTTTCGTACTCCATCTTTTCTGATAGCTTGAACATTTCTGCTTTGAAATGTTGAACCACTGAGCGTATATGTCCTTTTAATATTTGGCGTATTTGTTCAACGTCTTGCTCGTAATGTTGGTGATCTTGTTTGCCAATACAAGGGGCTAAGCAATTTCCAATATGAAATTCTAAACATTCTTTGAATTTACCCGCTTGAATATTTTGTTCAGACAAATGATATTTGCATGTTCTTAGAGGATAAATCTGCCGAATAAAATTCAGCATAGCACTAATGATTTTTGGATTTGTGTAGGGTCCAAAATATTCAGAGCCGTCTTTGATGAGCTGTCTAGTATAGAATACTCTAGGAAAAGGTTCTTTTTTGATACAAATCCAAGGGTAGGTTTTGTCGTCTTTGAGTAAGATATTGTAGCGAGGTTGGTATTTTTTAATGAGGTTATTTTCAAGCAATAAGGCGTCCATTTCGGTGTCGACAACTAGGGTTTCGATACGATGTATTTTGCGTACCATATAAGCTGTTTTGAAACTGTCGTGTTTACGATTGAAATAAGACGACACCCTGCGTTTAAGGTTTTTAGCCTTGCCGACATATAAAAGAGCTTCTTTAGCGTCATAAAAGTGATATACTCCTGGCTCAGTACTAAGGTTCTGTAGTACGGATTTTATGTCTTCTGAAACTTCCATCAAGCTCCAAAAATACGGATTTATAAAGCATTATCTGTTAGTGCTTCTGCCGAAAGGTGCAATTGTTCTAAACTATCTATTTCAAACTTGTCGGTGTCACCCATCCAGTTTTCTAGTGTTGAAAAATCGTCATTAAATTGAGCTAACAGACAAAAGGGGTAAAATATTAGAAATAATAATTTTTTCATGTAACGAAATAAGCATGTTTAATTCTAGGGAATTCAAATATAGTCCTTATTTTTGGCTTAAATTATTCAATAAAATGAAAGTAGGAGTTGTAGGCGCAACAGGTATGGTTGGTAAGGTTATGCTCCAGGTTTTAGAAGAACGTTCTTTTCCTATAAGTGAATTGTTTGTTGTTGCTTCTTCTAAATCAGTTGGTCAAACCCTAAGCTTTAAAAATAAAAATTTAACTATTATTTCGATAGAAGATGCTGTAAGTGAACGGCCCGACCTTGTTATATTCTCTGCTGGCGGAAATGTAGCTTTAGAATGGGCTCCTCGTTTTGTAGAAATAGGCACTAAAGTGATTGATAACTCTTCGACTTGGCGACTAACTAAAGCGCTTATTATTCCAGAAATTAATGGCAATACCTTAACCAAAGAAGATAAAATTATTGCTAATCCTAACTGTTCCACCATTCAGCTATTGATGGCATTAAAGCCTTTGCACGATGTTTATAAAATAAAACGTGTGGTAATCTCTACCTATCAATCTATTACAGGTACTGGTGTGAAAGCCGTCAGACAATTGGAAAATGAAATTAATGAAATTAAGGGAGAAATGGCATACCCTTACCCTATTCACGAAAATGCTCTGCCTCATTGCGATGTCTTTGAAGATAATGGTTATACCAAAGAAGAAATGAAGCTAGTTAGAGAGACTAAAAAGATAATGGGAGATGACAGCATAGAGGTTAGTGCAACAGCTGTAAGAGTGCCTGTCAAAGGGGGGCATTCTGAGAGTGTTAATGTAGAGTTTGATACTGATTTTGATTTATCTAATGTGCGTCAACTATTACACGATTTTCAGGGTGTTAGTGTTCAAGACAATCCAGATGTTAACACCTACCCTATGCCTATTTATGCCGAAGGTAAAGACGAGGTGTTTGTAGGGCGAATACGACGTGATTTCTCTCAAGAAAAGACCTTAAATATGTGGGTGGTTTCTGATAACCTCAGAAAAGGTGCTGCCACTAATGCTGTGCAAATTGCAGAACACCTTTACAAAAATGATTTAATATGATTATTAGTCATAAATATAAATACGTTTTTGTAGGTCTACCGTTGGCCGCCTCGACGGCTATATCAAAAGAGTTGTGCGAACAATACGATGGGAAGCCTATACTTGCTAAACATTCGATCTATCAAGACTTTTTGAAGATAGCAACAGAGGAAGAAAAAAAATACAAGGTATTAGCCTGTGCTCGCAATCCATTAGATATTTCTGTAAGCTATTATACCAAGATGATAAACAATAGTAGTGGTAATTTTAGTAATGAGGAATTATTAAGAAAAAATGGCGGTCACCTTAAAATGAGGGACTACAAATTGTCTAAATATTTGAGAGACAATAATAGTAGCTACGGAGATTTTTTAAGTCTTTATTACCTATTTCCTTTTGATAATTGGCTAAGTATTACCGCTCCGTATTGTAGTTTTATTATTCGCTTCGAAAACTTACAAGAAGACTTTGAAAAAGCGCTAAAACATTGTGATATTTCTCCAAAGCGGAAATTGCCTATTGTAAACAAAACAAAAGAGAAGAAAACTTTTGAAAGTTTTTATAACGAAAAAAACAGTGAATTAAGCTTTTCCATTTTTGGACCTTATATGTTAAAACACGGCATAGCTTTCCCAGAAATCTGGAAAGAAAAAAGGGTGAGTTCGTACGATCTATTATTATTCAAGCTATTTGGATTTATTAGAAAAATATATTGGACTAAAAAAAACTACAGAAACACCAATGCACAAAAAGCTTACAAAGAGTTATTAGAAAAGCACCAATGACTTATTTGAAAAAAGAACGGTGAAAAATCAAAATATTGATAACTCCTGTACTTATAGCAGCATCAGCAATATTAAAGATTGGTCTGAAGAAGATAAAATGATTGCCCCCAACAAAAGGAAACCAGTTGGGAAAGTGTCCATTAATCAATGGAAAGTAGAACATATCGACAACCTTTCCTTGAAGAAAACTAGAATATCCTCCCTGAAAAACAGTCGCTATTTGCCCATAACTTTCAGAAAAAATCATGCCATAAAAAGCACTATCAATCATATTGCCAATAGCACCAGCAAGAATAAGTGATATACTATAAATAATGCCTTTTTTGACCTGAGTATTTGCCAATTTAAGCCAATAAATACTAATGGCAACAATGGCAATTATTCTAAAAAGACTTAGTATATATTTCCCCAGATTTCCCCCAAACTCTATGCCAAATGCCATTCCCTTGTTTTCGGTAAAATGTATGATGAACCAATCAAAAAAATGTATTTCTTGACCAATCATCATATTTGTTTTTATCCAAACCTTTAATAACTGGTCTAGGATTAATACAAACGCAATAAGAAAAAATGACTTTTTTAACATGGGGTCTTATTGTGCCCGCTTAGCCTCAATACTAAGTGTCGCATGTGGAACCAGTTTAAGGCGTTCTTTTTGTATTAGCTTACCTGTAACTCTACAAACTCCATAGGTTTTGTTATCAATACGTTTTAGAGCATTGTATAGATTGTGGATAAACTTTTCTTGCCGTAAAGCTAATTGAGCATTCTCTTCTTTAGATAGCGTTTCTGAGCCTTCTTCAAAGCCTTTGAAAGTCGGTGAAGTGTCGTCAGTTCCATTGTTAGAATCGTTTGTATAAGCGCTCTTGATAAGTTCTAAATCGTTTTCTGCTTTATCAATTTTATCTTGTATGATTTGACGAAATTCTTCTAATTCTGAATCGCTATATCTGGTTTTTTCGCTTGACATATCTTTATCTTTTTAATAATTCTATTCTTGTAAATACTCCTTCTGTCAACTCCATTTCTTCAACTTTTTCTAAGGAATTATAAGGTGTAATACGTATCTCATCAGCTAAAGTTTCAGAACAAATATAATTTAAATTATTGTTAATTGCATTGGCTAATTTGTCTTCAGCACTTAAAGTAATTTCTATACGGTCTGTGACCTCAAAGCCTAAATCCTTTCTAAGGTTTTGAACTCGATTTATTACTTCCCTTGCTAAACCTTCGCTTATTAGATTGTCGCTAAGGCTAATATCTAAGGCAACAGTATTGCCGTTCATAGATGTAACCACCCAGCCTGGAATATCTTCAGTGGTAATGATGACATCGCTTAGGTCTATTTGAATTTCTGAACCCCCTATATTTAAAGGGTAACCTTCTTCTTGTTCAATAATACTAATATCTTCAGAAGTAAATTGAGAAATGGCTTGAGAAATAGCCTTCATCTGTTGACCGAATTTAGGGCCTAGGGTTTTGAAATTGGGTTTAACTTTCTTGACTAAAATGCCTGAGTCAGAAGTCATAAATTCAAGTTCTTTAACATTAACTTCTGACAATACTAGTTCTTTTACAGCCTCTATTTGACTCTTTACTTTATCATTAAGAACAGGCACCATCATTTTTTGCAAAGGCTGTCTTACTCTTAAATTTTCCTTCTTTCTTAAAGAAAACACCATTGAAGTTAGGTCTTGTGCCAATCGCATCTGTTCTTCTAAAGCTGTATCAATAACTTCGGATTTTGACTTTGGCCATTGAGCTAAGTGAACGGATTCTAGTTTAGTTTTTTGTGTCGCTTGGTTAAGGTCGCCAAACAGTTTATCCATAAAAAATGGTGCAATAGGAGAGGCTAATATAGCTACCGTTTCTAGGCAAGTATATAGTGTCTGATAAGCTGATATTTTATCCGTGCCATAGTCTCCTTTCCAAAAACGTCTTCTACACAATCTTACATACCAATTGCTTAAATTATCATTAACAAACAATTGAATAGCACGCGCTGCCTTGGTTGGCTCAAAGTCATCTAAAGAATTTCCTACCTCTTTAATAAGTGTGTTGAGCTCTGAAAGTATCCATCGGTCAATTTCTGGTCTTTCCTCTAAAGGTATGTCATCTTCTGAATAGCTAAAGCCATCAATATTGGCGTATAAAGCAAAGAAGGCATAGGTATTATAAAGTGTGCCAAAAAACTTACGCTTAACCTCAGCTAAGCCATCTAAATCAAACTTGAGGTTGTCCCAGGGCTGAGCATTACATATCATATACCAACGCGTAGCGTCTGCCCCATATTCTTCTAAAGTCTCGAATGGATCGGCCGCATTACCCAAGCGTTTGGACATTTTATTGCCATTTTTATCTAAAACCAAGCCATTAGAAACGACATTTTTAAAAGCTACACTATCGAATAAAATACTTGCTATGGCATGTAAGGTAAAAAACCAGCCTCTAGTTTGGTCAACCCCTTCTGCAATGAAATCCGCCGGATAGGATAGTTCAAACATTTCCTTATTCTCAAAGGGATAATGCAATTGAGCGTAAGGCATAGAACCTGAATCAAACCAAACGTCGATAAGGTCAGACTCTCTACGCATCGCTTTGCCACTAGTAGAAACTAAAATAATATCATCTACAAAAGGTCTGTGCAAATCAAAAGCGGCATAATTTTCGGCAGACATATCGCCCACCACAAAATCAGCTAATGGATTTGTCGGCATTAGACCCGCTTGCACTGATTTTTCTATTTCTGATTTTAATTGCTCCATTGAGCCAATACAGATTTGTTCTTGATCATCTTCAGATACCCATATAGGTAAAGGAATTCCCCAAAATCGAGAACGAGATAAATTCCAATCAACTAAGTTTTCAAGCCAATTGCCAAAACGTCCTTCTCCTGTAGATTTGGGTTTCCAATTGATGCTTTTATTAAGCTCTACCATACGCTTCTTAGCCGTAGTAGTTTTTACAAACCAACTTTCTAAAGGGTAGTATAATATGGGCTTATCTGTACGCCAACAATGCGGGTAAGAGTGTTCGTATTTTTCAGCCTTAAAACATCTGTTTCCTTCTTTTAACTTGATGACAATTTGAATATCAGCCGATTTATCCGGCGCTTCACCTTGGTTGTAAAATTCATTTTTTACATACATTCCTGCAAAGTCAGTTACAGCATCTACAAATCGACCTTGAGTATCTACTAGTGTTAATGAGCCAATGCCGTTTTGCTTAGCTACCAAGTTATCATCTGCACCAAAGCTAGGCGCTAAGTGAACAATTCCTGTGCCGTCTTCAGTTGTTACAAAATCGCCTATCAATATCTTAAAAGCCTCTCCGTCCTCTGGCTGAGTATAAGGTAATAGTTGCTCATAACGAAGACCCTCTAATTCAGAGCCCTTAACTTCTTGGATAATTTCAAAAGGAATAGACTTGTCTCCCTCAGTATATTCTGAGATTTTAAGGTCTTTGTTTTTTTCTGGAAAATACTTGGAAAAAAGAGCTTTTGCTAAAACAACCGTAACCGCCTTAAAGGTGTAGGGATTAAAGGTGTTAACGATTAAGTAATCTATTTTTTTACCTACTGCTAAAGCTGTATTAGATGGCAAAGTCCAGGGAGTTGTGGTCCATGCTAAAAAGAAAACCTCATCTGCAGAATTATGAAACAAGAAGTCTGATTTATCCTCTTTTAAAGCTTTAAATTGAGCTATGGCAGAAAGGTCTTTAACGTCTTTATAACAACCAGGCTGATTAAGCTCATGAGAACTTAGCCCTGTTCCTGCTTTTGGGGAAAATGGCTGAATGGTATGCCCTTTATATAACATGCCTTTTTTGTCCATCTGACTCAACAACCACCAAACACTTTCAATATATTTGTTGTCATAAGTAAGATATGGGTCGTTCATATCCACCCAATAACCCATCTTATCCGTTAAATCTTCCCAAACATTTTTGAATTTCATGACATTTTCACGACACTTTTTATTGTAGTCTTCAATAGAGATTGTCGTTCCGATATCTTCTTTAGTAATACCAAGCTCTTTTTCAACGCCAAGCTCTACCGGCAAACCATGAGTATCCCATCCTGCTTTACGATTAACTTTATATCCTTGTAGGGTTTTAAAACGACAGAAAATATCTTTAATGGCTCGCCCCATAACGTGATGAATACCCGGCATACCATTAGCTGAAGGAGGTCCTTCATAAAAGGTGTATGACGGCTTTCCTTCTCTTGTAGATAGACTTTTCTCAAAGATTGAGTTGGACTGCCATTGAGCAAGTACTTCTTTGTTTATTACCGATAAATCAAGCTGTTTATATTCTGGATATTTTTTCATTAGTCAATTGTAGCTATTACTTTCAATTCAATGGCAATTGGGGTGGGCAAACAGTTTATTTCTAGTGTTGTTCTACAAGGCTGATTGTCAGCAAAAAACTCGGCATAAACTTTATTATATATTTTAAAATCGTCCTTCATGTTGGTTAAAAAAACAGTAACGTCAATAATATTGTCCCACGAAGAACCTGATTCCTCTACTATGGTGCGAACGTTATTGAAGACCGACCGGCATTGCGCCTCTATATCGTAAGATGTAATGTTGCCTGTTTCGTCAAGCTCTACTCCGGGTATTTTTTTTGTTCCCCTTTCCCTTGGGCCTACACCTGACAAAAACAACAAATTACCATGTTGTCGAGCGTGTGGATATAGTCCTACTGGTTCAGGAGCTTTGCTAGATTCTATTTTTTTACTAGTCATTAGTCAAAATTTAATGTTGCGAAAATACTTAATGATAAGCAGAATAGCAATCTATAAAAATTAGTCTTAAAAGAGTTGAAAATCCCTACATTTGTAAGCTTATTGGGGATGTAGCTCAGTTGGCTAGAGCGCTTGACTGGCAGTCAAGAGGTCGTGGGTTCGAATCCCATCTTCTCCACCAGAAATAAACCCACTCAATTGAGTGGGTTTATTATTTCAGCAAATTATCATTATATATATATTTGTAAAAAAACAATGAGACTAGCGACTACATTTCTAATACTAACTTTTTTAATCATTGGATGTAAAAAAGATGAATCAAGTCCAATAGAAAATGGACCTACAATTAATATCATCTCACCTACTTCTCAAGATATGCCTGCTACAGGTTCTATAGTTGAAATTAATGCTGCTATCACAGATGATGATGAAGTTCATGATGTTACAATAAATATAACAAGTGATTACTCTACAGGCCCGGCATCAATAGAAATAATTTTTGATCACATTCATAATACAGTATTTAATGTTGATACATCATTTATCGCAGACATTCCATCTGGATCTATGGCAAATTACACTATACATATATCTGCTGAAGACATGTCAGGAAATTCTAATTCTGAATCCGTAACATTTCATGTGATGGATTAATTATAAAAATAACTTATTAAAAAAAGTTCGAAATAAGGACACTTAGGTCCACCAAAGCGGAATCCATCTCATTTTGAGATAGTGTTCCGCTTTTTTTTATTGAACAATTTAAAAAAACTGATTACACTGGTAAAACAATTTTTATTTAATCTAAATATAAATAGCTGATTTTCAGTAATTTAAAATTATTCTAATTAAATTTTTATATAATTTTGTAAAAAATTAATTATTATGGAATTAAGACAAGTTAATACATGTACAAATTGCCAAAATTTGAATCCAGACTTTAATTGTTCAAAGCATAAAAAGCAAGTTGACCTTAATAGCGTATGTGATTCACATGTTTCTGAAAAATCTTTATCAATTAATTCATCTTGTTTAGATTGTAGTTTTTTCAACCAAAGCAATTGTAAATACCCTTCAAGGGCGGGTGAAGGTATGTTGTGCTTTAGTTGGAATAAGATTTAATTAAAATTAAATTTTAACCTCAAAGCTTAAATAATAATTTCTATTTGGTTATCCTTTTTAGAGGCTTTAAATCGAATTATACTACTAAACTTACAATTAATAAAAGTTCGAAATAAGGACGCTTAGATCCACCAAAGCGGAATCCATCTCATTTTGAGACAGCGTTCCGCTTTTTTATTTTTACAAGACCTTGCAGTTCTTTTGAATTTAAAAGTTGATCGCACCAAAGTTTTATGCGTTCATCAGTTAATTCGGCCTGATTATCTTCGTCGATGGCTAAGCCATAAAACATATTCTTATTAATTAAACCCTTTGATTCTTGAAATTCATATCCCTCTGTAGGCCAATTACCTATTATAATTCCTTTATTTTTTAATATTTCTTTAGCTATAATTCCGATACCATCGACAAAATTGTAATCGTAACCCCACTGATCGCCAAGGCCGAAAATAGAAATCACTTTTTCAGAAAAGTTAATTTTCTTGAAATCATCAAAATAATTTTCCCAATCACTTTGTAAATCTCCAACATACCAAGTAGAAAGGCCAAATATTAAAAAGTCAAAACTTAAAATTTTTGCCTCATTAACATCTTTAATTTGTAATATATCAATATCATATTTGTTAAAATGTGAGTAAATTTTATTTGCAACTTCTTCAGTAGCACCAGAATCAGAACCGTATATAAGACCAATTTTCATGAAAATAAGGGTTTAACTTTATTTCTATTAGAGATTATTATTATCGAGTTAATTAAAAAAAGTAATGCGACATGAAATAAACTTAGAATCTCATCAGGTTCAAGAAAAGCATGAAAAAGTAAAATATTTAAAGTAATAGGTAGTAAAAGAATAGCCCCTAATATTCGAGTTCTTTTTATTAATATCATTAAACCAAACAAGATTTCCGAAAATCCAATTAATTCCCATAAATAACCAGTTTGCTTCATACCACTTATGAATAATATTTTTTGGATAATTCCTTCGTTTTCCTCAAGACTGTACTTATTAATTTTTGAAACAGTTATCTCGGTATCTACTTTGCTTCTAGAAAACTTATCTACTCCTCCATCAATCATAAATATTGCTAAAATTATTGATAGAATCGCAATTACTTTATTCATAAATAAGTAGTTTTATTAAAGCACAAATTTATTTATGACATTTCGAATTTCCTGTTCGCTTTTATAATCATCTGAGAAAAGAAATTGCCACAATCGCTTTTCATCAACTTTCGCTTTTAATTTAAGCTCAGGGTGATTATTAAATATATCTTCCCAAACTAGACGAACTGTTTTCCACTTATTTTTATTTATATCCCACCACTTTTTAGCATATATGCATTGATTATCATCTACTTTAACGTAGGTGTTATGACCATATTCTTTTGCTAATATGAAATCACTTTCATTATCTTTTCGAACTATCTTTTCATTATCTTGTTTGTGAGACCAACCATAATCAGTAATTTCAACTCGATTCATTCTTTTCATTACATTATAATCACTTCTTATTGTGCGCTCTCTTCTAGGTAATGGCGCATCAACTGTGTTTTCCCAAAAATGCTTTCCATCAACATGTACCCAACTTGCGGAACCCTCATACCTAGGACTATCGTCAACTTGGAATACTTTTTGAGTCCACTTTCCTTGTGCTTCTCTAAAATTTAATTTTTTAATTTTCCAAGCATTGGAATGAACGAAATCAAAATTTGATTTATCTTGATATGTCCAATCTTGTCTCCAATGCTTAATGATGTATGCATTACTGTCC
>Ga0209503_10001674_pt1 | contig 11217 bp, 7 predicted proteins | sample SouAtlMetagenome_2_FD_187448 | JGI IMG/M metagenome (GOLD analysis project Ga0209503, IMG submission 187448) | Marine eukaryotic phytoplankton communities from Atlantic Ocean - South Atlantic ANT15 Metagenome (SPAdes) (version 2) | ecosystem: Environmental > Aquatic > Marine > Oceanic | place...
AGAGGTCAAATGGAAATGGAGATTTTTCACATATGAGTCTGAATGTTGTGCCAGAAGATGCTGTCGTCGACGAGATGGGTATCGTTCAGGGATGTGAATTGGTGTTTTTGATCACAGACCGGGGTGCAGCCCAGCAAAATATAAATTCCAACAGTGCAAGAGCGACAAGGAATACTAGAGCGCGTGACTTGAGCGACATATTTTGTGACGATAACAACGAATTCAGCGATAGACTTTTCAACACCCTGTTAGGAGTGGTTGAATCATTGCCGCGGAGAGAACCTAGTGACATGACTGACGTATCTCCATCGAATAGCGACACACATAAACTTGTTTGGGATCTCCTTCTGGCTATGCCTACCAACCCGGGAGTATCGTCGCAAGTATTTTTAACGGCGAAAAGTGGTAACATTGTTGAAGACAGTGATCAAGATGAGGACGCCATGGATATCGATGCTCGTCCTTCGGACCGATGGGCGAAATTACTGGACTTTAAAGATTTTTCTCGTTCCGTATATGTTCTTCTTGCAATCGATGCTTTCTTGCAACCGGCTCCAGAGGTTTTATCATCTATACCAATGGAACTAACGGAACAGAAAAAGATTGATAAGCAAATGAAAAGTGATTCCGAAGATTTTCGCCAAGGATTCATAGATTCTGGTGGCTTCGACGCTGTCGTAAGATTTTTTTCGTCTTCTGAAGACAGTCCAGAATTGAGTCAAAGTATGACGAGAAGAGGAAACGCTGTTGCCTTGAGAATTTTGAAATGTTGTCTCTTCGGCAACCAAAAAAGTGATGATTTGATCGTTTCTGCGAATGGACTTGATGAGGCAGGTAATCGATTGTTGATGTCGCTCGCTAACGCAGAAGGTCTATTGCGAAGTTTAACATCAATGGTTGTCGTCGATAGTGGTGTTTCTAGTTCAACTGTGTCGGATGTTTTAAAGTTTCTATATTTGCTATTCAAATCGCCTGAAACTGTGAAGAGCTTTGCGGCACTTCCGAATAATACGGCAGAAAAATTCCTAATAAGATTGCTCCTATGGGAGGGCGCCTCAGACGGAATTCGACCTGGCTCTTCCATAGCCTCGACCTCGAAAGTACGAAGTGACACACAAAATCTTGTATTGGCGACTCCTCTACTGGCCGGTTATGCGTTACCATGGCTGAAGAATGCTATCGGTTCGATAGACGTCGCTTCTGAATCTTCCGGTGAATACTTCTATCTTTTGATAAAGTTAGTGACAGAATCGCAAAATGTTTCCCAAAGAGAATTGAATGCGCTAGCAACAGCGGTCTGTTCTAAACTTGCTGCTTGCCCAAGGCCGTCAAGCGAAATGTTGGTTGTTGATTTTTCAACTGGAGTGTTATGTGGATGTCTCGGACTTCTAGATTCTTTAGTAATACACGTAGGTGGAAGTATTTTGGTGGAAGGGACTAATATTCTATTAAAAGAGTTCGCAAATGCTCGGTGGTCTGAGATGGCTCACTTCCGAACAAAACTTAGTCCTGACGACATAGTTCTTGTTGACTTGATGGGAGTCATTTTCGATGCCTTCCTTTCACCAGGCGGAGCAACGTCTATTCTTGCGATTTGCTGCGACAAAGAGTCACGACAAAGAGGATTTGAAGTAGTCAAATCTTCAGCTCGACGATGCAAAGATGGAAATGGTTATATTGCTCTTGTACATAGAATCAATGGTTTGATATCTGATGCAAGCCCCTATCTCAAACATCGATGGGGGCAATCAGCTGGAGGAAACGAAGGCAGTACTAGAAATGGGAGGAGCACTTCAAAGTATTCTGGACTGAAGAACCAAGGTTGTACTTGTTATATGAATTCGGTATTGCAACAGCTGTTTATGATGCCCGAGCTGCGGAATTCATTGTGTTCAGCACCCTTGCCTGCAAGTATTCGGTCATCAGGAGGTGTTGTTTCTTCCAGAGGTGCCGATCTTGTAGGAAGAACAATAGCTATGCAGTGGGAAAATGGATCATCATATGATGCTATTGTAGAAGGCTTTGATGACACAAGTGGAATGCACACAATACGGTATAGCAAAGGCGCTGCATCAACGCAGAATCATCAGCAGATTCATCCCGAGGATATTGATAGGTTACCTCCTCTTTTGTCTGAAGAATTCTTTTTGTCTGAGGGGCGCCCCGGTAAAGAAACTGGCGTATTCGAGATTTCGCCATCAAAAGAAACCAGGGAAGAACGAAACCCAGGTGCTGTGATACAGAATAAACCAGACGAAGAAATTAAAGAAACAGAAGATGAGGCTTCTTCTCGCCATCTAATGGAAGAAGTGCAGCGAACTTTCATCCATCTCGAAGAAGGATCCAGGGGCCGGTGTTTCGACCCACGAGCTCTAGTCGAAGCTTGCGCCTGTCTGAAGCTTGAATTCGATGTTTGGCAGCAGAACGATGCTTCAGAATTTTCAACCAAACTACTTGACAGACTCGAAACATCACTGAAGAAGTGGGCGCCAGATAACTTCAGGTACCTCGATCATACTTTTGCCATCAAAGTGACTAAGCAAAAGATTTGTAAGGAATGCGGGTTAAAGGTAAGTTTGATGTTTTTATTGTGTCGACTGTATCTTGCTGTGAACTAGCATGCTAACTTCGTATTGCTTCTGTTCCCATTTTAGACAAACCGTGAAGAGAAACTACTAACTGTTGATTGCCAAATAAGAGGGAAGGCCGATATTCACGAAGCACTAGCCACAATGTGCGAAACTGAAATAATGGAAGGAAACAATCAGGTTTATTGTGAACGATGCAAGAAGAACACCGATACAGTATTAAGAACCGCGATTTCCGAGTTGCCGAACATGTTAATGCTGTCACTGAAGCGCTTTGATTTAGATTATAACACTTTTGAGACAGTAAAATTGAACAGCCGGTGTGCCTTTGAGCAAACACTGAATATGAAGCGCTACACTCTTGAGGGCGTCGAAGCGATTGAACAAGCCGAAACAGAAGATAATCAGGAAGTCGATGCTATGGACGTAGGAAATGAGGAGAGTGCAATGAGCCATCTTCCTGATAGAGACTACGAGTACAAGCTAGCTGGTGTTTTAGTACATGCCGGTGTCGCACAGGGAGGCCACTACTATAGTTTCATTAAAGATAGGAACCCAGGGTCGGAAGACAAATGGTATCGATTCGACGATGAAGATGTAACTCCGTTTGATCCGGCGTCTATTGCAACAGAGTGCTTCGGTGGTAAGGTGAAGAAAGAGACAAAATGGCCAAATGGGACCGTCCACTCGGTTGAGAGCGAACAATTCGCCAATGCACTCATGTTATTTTACGAAAAGGTTAAGATTACAGATCATAATTCGGAACCGAGTGGAAAGGAGGAAGCACAGAAAGCAGAACTTGAAAAAGTTCGCATGACGACTGGGTACGATGTCTTCGAACCTGACGTTCGCAGATCCAATGCAACTCATAGGTGGCAATCATTCTTATTCAATCAAGACTTTCAACATTTTCTCCGAAGTCTTCTATATTTATGCCTTGATCCGGATGTCAGTTCGAATGATACGATGAATATAACAGGTAGTTCTGAATCTTCTACAAAAGATAACCGTTCACATTGGAGGAAAAATGTCATAGAGATGCTTGTGACCTTTGTGTTTGATGTTTTACTATATTCGAACTTACTCTATGATAACCAACGTGTTGATCTTTTGGATTGGGTTAAAGCTTTGGAAGGAATTATGCTGGATGATCCAGAGAGTGCTCAAGCTCTTGCACTAAAGATTGCGACGAAGACTACTTCAGTCAGTAACAACTGGCTACGGACCTATCTTTTGGAATGTCCCGACCAGTTTTCACGCCAAATTTCTGCTCGTATTTTTACAGCGGCACTACAGTCATGCGTATCGATCCCCGAAGAGCAGGAGAAATTGCGAGAATGGATTGAAGCATGGAATAGACAAATATCGCAGATTGATCCTTCTAATGAAACTGTTCCGTGTACCTTAAGTGAAGATTTTGCGGAATATGAAGATGTTGGATTTGTGTCTGCATCCACTATTGGGATTATGATGTCACATCTGAATGTGTTGATTGACATTTCGCCTCGTCACTGGCGATTGAGCTCGGAAATATTTCCATTTATTCGGAGCCTTGTCTCTACGGAAACTGACTTGGGGGGATCCTTATTTCGGAAGGCGATCATTGCGTGTATGATCCCTGCACGAATGATTTGCATCGTCACTCGACAAAGATCGCCACTTTTATTGAGGTCAGCGTTCCCTGGTTCGTCAGTTTCGAGTGAGATCGCTGATTTTCTAGCCAAGCCAGAACAAAGCGCACACGTAATCAGTATGAATGGCAATCATGTGATGAATCAGCAAGATCTCAATTATAGAAACAATGGGCAACTTGAACTGGCCCCATTATTCGAGTCTCTAGCATTGCTTTTGGAAATTCCGGGCCTTCAACCGGCCCCTCTCATTGTTGAGACAGATCATCGGGGTCGGAAGTCAAACGAGCTTTCTAAGAAAGCTCTAACGGCGCTCACCAAGATATTTGAAGAATCGTCTACCGGATCAGTGCATGGTATGGGGCAGCGAGAAATCGAAAATTACCTCCAAAAATGTGGGCACGAGAATGTTGCACCGCAGAGAATCATCGATATCATGGCGAAGTATAATTCGATCGCATATGGAGGAAATATAACGAATGCCATCAACTTGAAAGGATTCCTTGGCTATTACAGAGACGCTGCACTACGGGAAGATATGATGGTGAGTTAGGTCGATTGTAAGGACATCTTTTTGTTTCAAAATTCGTTTCATCGTTAGCTGACTCTTTTTTCCATTTTAGGTTCGCAACGATTTGTGGGTGCATGGTTTCCGGCACGATCTCTCGAGAAGACCATCCGATGCTATATATTACATTGCGCAAGGTGGTCGAAAGGAAATGTTCAATCGTTGTGAGAGTATTGCTTACGACATAGCATCTCATTTCGTGAACAACAGGCCAACTTTAGGAAAATTTGCCGACGAGGGATTGAATTCATTTGCTTTCTATTGCAATCTAGTGCCGAATTCCAATGACCAATTTATCGAATATTTCTTAGCCACCGCCTTCTACATGAAAAAATCAGATGGATTAATTACTAATACCTTAAGGTCTCTGTACACAGCGCCGCAAGGTTGGCATGGTAATGAAATTCTCAATGCTGGACTCATGGTTATGAATTCTCTTGCATCAATCCCCGATATTTATCAGAACGATCGTATCAGTCTCATAATGCAATGCAGGCAAAACGTAAACAATGACGAGCACCCTATTGGGTTACTGAGAGCACCTAATGCTTTTCACAGAATGCGACAAAGACCATCGGAGTCCTATTCTCATACATTGATCGACGCTTATGAACGTTATATCGACATTTTGAAGCAAATGACTCACATACGTTCTGTGGTCAAGTGGATGGAAGAAAATCGAAGCGCCTGGGCAAGTCTAGAACGCGACATATGCGAGCCCCCTCAGCATACTGGGCATGGTCAGTCTAGGAGTGACTATTCTGGAAGAAGAGACAGTAATGATGTTGGAGTTGATATGGATCACAACCAACAATCTGATTCCGATGTTATTCCAGGGATGCACGAGTCCGAAGAAGACGACGACGAGGATTCACGTTTTGATGATGTTCCGGAGCCATGCGAGTTTTTTAATGTAAAGGTTTCAAATGCTGGTAATACTGATGTAAATGGACTATACGAGAGAGATGGTCAATGCGAGGGAGTCACGAAGTACAGTAGGTATGGCCAATTCAAGGGTAACACCTGCAAATTCTCTTTGTTCAAGTGTAATGTGAGCAATAACACACAACACTGGTACATTTCGGTTGTACCTGGTGGTAGGGAACCAGGAACTGTTCAGGATACTGATTTTTACTCAGCATCAGTAACGGCCGAGTACGAATCTACGCCCCCACCAACTGGATGGAATAAATGCAACGAAGGCATTCACCCTCCTCCAGCCCTTACGTTATTGAGAGAAGATCCCGTAGTCATTCAATCTTTTGATCGCTCTGTCGGCGATCAGAATGGTGGACAACCTTTTGTATAACAAAAAGCAAAAGGACATTCTGTTTCAGAATAATATCGTGGTAAGCTGGATGGAACTCACAAGTGAAAAAGTTGACCCTATGACCCTGATCAATAATTACACCTAGAAATAACACAAAAATAGATTTGTTACTACAGCTATAAATCCTTGTTCACTTAAATTTATTACTTTCTAGCTAGATAGTGCGGCTCCATGAACCAATAGTTGACTTCTTTTTTAAAGAACTTGGGAAGTGATCATTCCGAGCATTCAGAGATCTTTTGACTTCAACGATTTCCCTTATTCTAAAAGAAGAGCTCGTCAAATAAGAATGAAAAACTCCCTCATCCTGTGTCCCAAGAAAAAAGGAGGCAGGCATAAGTTATTTGCCTAGCAATTCATGTGCAAGAAGATGATTATCCATCGATAGATTTTCAAGTATATTCTTGTATGATGCAAGCCAAGGTTTTACCGATTTGAACTATCTACCCCGCTTGTCAGGAAAAATTTCCTCCAAGGATTTCAGCCCCAAGTTTTTCCATTTGGTCCGAGCAGTTTGGCAAGACTGGAAGATAATTGCCGATGACAAAGTTTCGGAGCTCTGTTGCACACTGATCTTCGAGCTCTTGTTCTCCAATGCGTGGCTGAGATCATATCAAAAGATCCTACACTTGGTGTCAAGATGGCCGAATGTCATCTCCGTTTTAAATCTGCATTTGGGAGGCAGAAGTTGCATTCCCTCTTGCAATCTTCGTGTTTCTGCCTGCCACTGCGCTCCAGCATGTAGGCTCTTCTGTGGAGCACCAGCATCGTGATCCGGCAAAATGAGAAGTTGATAGAGCAATGTATGTGTAGTGGCTATCAATCTCAGCAACTCTCCTGATTTCAGTTGCTGCAATGCTTTAAATTTAAAGTTTTGAAACTACCAAAGAAACTCTACTAAGATAACTTTTGTTAAAACCACAATTGATATTATAATTTATTTTCACACATACGAAGATGGCATTCTACCCTACTTTTGTAAAATAGAGTCAAGCTAAGATCCCCATATTTTTCTTCCTCCTTCTCTTCCAAATAAGGTTATTTACAACAGGAGCAAAAATCGTTGTATTGTTGTTAGCTTGTGCTGTTGCTGCTCTTTCTCTAAGGTTCCACTGGCTTGGAGTCTGCCATGATTGCATCTCCGGTTGGTCGACCAGTCATGAACGCAGGGAAAAGGTTTCGGTTCTTGGAAGGATGGGGAGTGTTGACCAACAACCATCCCGCGAGCCAGAAGTGGGTAACGAGGGAAGGGAAGACCAAGGCCCAAGAAACTAGGCCATCGTAACCGGGGAAGAAGAGGTACAACGAGGAGTTGACGAGGTAGGAGACTCCGGCAACCCACATTGACATACCCAAGTAACGAGGGAAAACACCCCACATGCAGATGCATGATCCGAGCAAGAGCATGTACATGCCGCCAAAGACTGTTGCAAAGATCGCGGGATAAAAAGTTTTTGGTAAGTTTCATTTCTCGACTGGAACAACGAATATCGCAAGAACCGAACAAAACTATAAGTTACTTACTTTGCTGAAGGTAGTATCCGTATTGGTTCACAACCAAAAGGAGGTATGAAAGTTGAGTGCCGATAGGAGGCAAATTGTCGGAGTAAAAGTACTTTTGTACGACCTCGTAGAGAGAGCTACTCTGATCCAACAAGACCGAAGCACCGACCAAGAAGATAATATTGGCGGCACTGACAGCCTGCTGAACAATCTTAAAGGTGCAGATGGTCACGGCTGTAGCGGGGTTAACGCCAGCACCGACAATGATGAGACCAAGAGTCACACCGATAATGACATCAACAATGCAGACGACGAGTTCCAAGAAGATTCCGAACTTGAAACTGGTCATTCCCTCGGAAATTTCATATGCTGTCTTCTCGGGTTGTTGCCATTCAACGAGGACCCAACGCACGGCAATGGTAGTGTAAATGGTAGCGATAATGGAGACGACGGTGAGGATACCGGTAGTCAAAGCGGCCCTTCGTAGACGCTTTCCTCGCTTTTCGAGCTTTTGGCATTCCTGCTCGTAGACGGCTTCGGACTCCGTCATTTCGATGAACTGGTCTACATTCGACATGGTGATAATGGTGCTGATCGATTCTATTTGCTTGCAGTTAGTTGCGTGTAGTTTGTGATTCAACAGAGTCAGTCTACTATGAGATCTCGGGACAATGGAACAGCAAGGATGATTGGGTGCAGGTGGAAACACTGTTTCTTAAAGAAAAAATGAGCGTCGCGGTATTTGAAGATTGGCCAATCGCTACATGAGTAGAATCTGTGCTATTTGACTTCTAGTTGGCGATCACGGGATTAGATCATTCCTTATACATATCTACGGAGTCGTATAAAATTAAATTATTTATCTCTCATTATTGTGCAGATCAACTCCGTTGAATCAATTTATGGTCGCGAATCAATTTAATTTAATTTTATCGTACTTAGGGTTGGGGCTAGATGCTTAACATGTGCTAGATTTTGATCCAATCTGGGATTTTCTGTTATCATCATATTCCGTAAATGTTGTCCTCACGAAGTACATGGGTTTTTTAAAATAAAATAAGATTCGTTAAACTATTGTCGCTGTTTTAACTAGGATTTACAATAGAGCTACCATATTCATTATTATTACCCAAAACCTACCTGGAAGTGCCTCTGTGATCCGATCTCCCTACCAGTGATGGTTATTTTAGCATAGTGAAGTGAGTTCAAGCTACATTATTATCTCGAATCAATACCCATGGACAAAATAACTCGACATGCTGTACCAACTCGGAAGAGATTCCGGAACCTTTTGTGTAGAAGAACATTAACAAAGTCCGCACGTCGAGCTTGAAACAGAAGATACTTTCCCAGTACTTGGGATGAAAATATTTGCAAACACCAGGGATACTGAGAGAATTGGTGACGATTACAACGATGGTGGCAAGATAACTCTTCCTCACTGTTAGTAATATTTCATTGGAGGGCACAACTCTGCATTTTATAGTACTTTCTACCAAGAGTTTTATCGTCAGAAAATTTGATTCCTTGGTAGATATTCACGATAAATTGAAGGACTAGAAAATAAAAAAATAAAAACTATTACAAGCCCTTCCCCCAAAGAAACGATTATTGATTGTGTACAATTTTGTGCTGTACGGCCAATCCAAGATATGAATGCTGGTTGCGGGAGTTCTCCGTAGAAACAAAATATGAATTGTATATCCAGATATAGGACAAGTCCTCAGGAATGAGAGGTTCGTAGAAAACCAGACAGTTACACATGGAGAGTCCCAAAATTACGATTGTAGCACGGGTTATACTCTTCGCAAGAGCTGTTCTGTTTCTTGGTTCTCTGCATCCACCTGGTTCTGATTTTTTGGAGGCGGAGAACTTACAACAGCATCTGCGGTCGAAATTGGTTTAGGCGTGGCATCAAAGGTGTAATTGAGGACGGAAAGAATAACTTGCACGGCGGCAATCATCATGGCCACCGTGAGGGGCCCGTCCAAAAATTGGTGGTCTAGAATACCCGTCAGGATGATGGCAGAGGTGGTAGCTAAGGTTTTCAGAATGGAATCTCCATACTTGATGCTCAGTGCCACCAAAAGTCCACCGGCGGCCGCCAAAAAGGACAACAAAACGGTCATGCCAGACCAGCCCCCAAAAAATCCCGCCGTTCCACCTCCGTTACCGATAATGAAAAAAATGTATAGGGGAAATGAACCTAGGGCTAGCTGGAAGTTTCGTTCCCAAATTCCTAGCTGGAGGGGATCAGTTTTGATGACCTTTTCAAAGTAAATCGAGGCGAACCCACTGAGGGTCACCTCGACCAAGACAGCAACAGTTCCAACAATCGCATTTCCATTCTCAACGGAGACCGACGCTTCACCCCAGATCGGTTCGCTGAATAAGAGGACGCCCATCATCAGTGCGACCAGTGCCCTCCACTGGGTCCAAGAATATTGTCGTTTGAGCATGATGGTCGAAAATGTCGCCGTTGTTATAATCTTTGTCTGGGCAAAAATGGTAAACATGCCCGCCGAAATATTGCGCAAACTGATTAAGCTCAAAATGTTCATGGCACCATATATGAGCGCTAGGCCAACCATTTTTTTTGAGGTTGATACGAGGTACCGGAGATGGGTCGACAGGTCTCTCGGTATCATCACTCCCTCGTCGTCGCCCTCACCCGAAAGGGGAGTACAAACTACCGTGCTGTTGATCATCCAAACCGAATAAATAATTTTGATAAACTCTGCTACCAACAAGAGTTCATACTGTGAAGGGGTGCAAGGAATAGCGAGAAAAATTGCAAACAAATGGCGTATTGAGGAAAAAAAAAAAACCATGATTCGAAAGTGCTGTTGGCCCGTCCCCACAACATATTATCATTCACCAACAAAAACCGTACCTTCGAATACTCTTCTTTCAAGACACCCAGACTATACCGACGCAGGATTGTAAACATGGAATTCTGCATACACAAGATTACCAGGACCATGAGACGGGTGCTATTCATGTATCCCGTCATATTCGACCAGATTCGTTTGATCGATGAAACCATAGTAAATGAGCTTTCCTTCGAACTTTTACTACTGCTATTGTTGCTATTGATGCTATTACCGTTGTTAGACGTCGGTGGCGTACCAATCCGGCGTGATATCATAGAAGCTGTCCTCAAAAGTCGTCAACTTGGTGTCTTAATGTCCTGACATCATGTCTCTGAGTTTTTTATTCACGGCTGTATAACGGTACAATAAATACTAGTACTTGTCTCGTACTGTGACAACGGTACTAAAATGTCCAGTTTGTTACGGTCTGGCCATTTCCCCAAGGAAGTCGGGACAAAACACATGTTGTTTTGGTACGTTGGGTAACAATTTGCTCATGTATTCGGATAAGATTTTTTTATGTTGGATGTTTTAAGATTTAAACACTATTTCGTACGTACAATTGATCACTTTTATGCCCAGATGGACAAGACCACTGTTGATTCAGATAAGATTTTACGTATGTGGGATGTTTTAAAATGATTTAAACACTATTTCGTACAATTAATCTTTTTTATACCTAGAGGGACAAGAATGGTATTCAAAACGTGACCCCAAAATAGTC